>JAABUS010000247.1_pt1 | contig 136659 bp, 148 predicted proteins | sample 5560161 | NCBI WGS metagenome assembly JAABUS01 (sample SAMN10711885, study PRJNA513376) | rock metagenome | isolation source: Antarctica rocks | place: Antarctica: Victoria Land, Trio Nunatak nord | collected 2016-01-04 | reverse complement strand
TGGGAGGGGAGGGGGTTCTGGTGGTGCGGGGGATGATCGAAGGGGGCATGGTAGGGGTAAAAGGGTGAGAGGGGGGAGTAGGAGAGGTGAAGAAGGCGCACATGGATCAGATAGGAGGGGGGAGAACGATGGCGCACGTGATCTGGAGATTGGTCGGACGGAGATTGCTAGGGCATCAAGCAGGAATCGGGGCGGCGAGGAAGGGCGGAGGGATTCTAGACATCGGGAAGAAGATGAGTCCAGGAGGAAGGAGCGGAGGGAGCAGAGAAGAGGCTCAAGATATGAGATGAGTGGGGGACTGGCAGAGCCTGAGCATGAAGAAGAAGACAGGCTACCGGTAGGCCAAAGGCCACTTCTCCCGCCCAACCAGCAGCGGAGAGTCAGGACCGAGGCTTCGACTGGAGGGACAATCAGATCTGGCGAGCGGAGAACAGATCGAGAGCGTCGACTTGGTGGTATTCGCGACGTCTAGGAATCAGGAACCAAGGTAGACCTAGAGAGGCGATCTATCGGGCAGCCATGCCCGTCCCGGATAGCTGCAGGATTGCATGCGGGTCGCCTTTGTACAGCCGCCGTGGAAGCATTCGAGAAGATGACGGTTCCTTGCAGCACGGCACGCGATCGTGTTTGGGTAGCAGACGGGAGGACAACATGTGTTCCACTTGCGTCAGCATATCGTCAGGCCTGCTTGCTGGTGTTTTGGCAATATCAGTAGGCCGGTCAGCAGCGTTTGCAACAAGAGCCATCGCCAGCGAATATGGCAGCAATCAGCAACAGAAGTTTGATACCAATTCGAAAGTGGTGTGTTGGCATCCTCATTCTTGTGGGAAGTACCTCATCTCTATGGGCATTGCCATTCCGCCTTTTCTCCTAAAAGTTGATCATGCGAATGTGAACGCCAGACCTTAAAGACAATTACCAGTACGATCGTTTCTCACATCATTTCGACCGAAACCAGGATCGCAATGGCTCCGACGACCCTCGGGTTCGACACCAGGACCTTACCAACTTCTCACACTACTTTTGTATCCAAGCTGAAAGCGCGAAGCCAGTCGCAGAAAACTGTCCCAAACGGTGCCATTATCGCTGTCACCGTTATTCTCGGCGTGATCTTTATTGCCTTTGCCCTGACCGTCATTTACTGGCGGTATATGGCAAAGCTTGACAAAGAGGAACGAGAAAAGCATACTCAGATAGAACTAGATAGAAGAGCGAAAAAGGTCAAGTCACCAACCTCCGGTTCTGCAAGGACTCATCAGACTGCATACCAGCCACGGCCTCGTAGCGGTAACGGACCATCACGTGGTCAGTATGGGGAGGGAAATGATGAAAGGCGTTTTTGGCTTACAATTGGTACTCTACAGGCTCGTCCAGAGGCTATGAAAAGACTTGGGCGCCATACCGAAACCCCAGGGCGACTGCCAATAGGTTTGAGGAGATAGATTTGGAAGTGGACCGAGACTACCAGAGGCAACCAAGCCATCGGGATTTTGCATATGGAGATTATCGCGGGTATCCACCCCGTTTCATTCGTAATCCCCGACGTTCTTCTTTTCATCTTCCGACATCTTCTTCGCACTCTGTGGATGCCCCTCGCGCATCGCACGTACCCAGGCGTGGTCAGTCTCTGTCTAATAAATGTAGCTCAAGGCCTGCACACATTCACTTTGAACCCAACAGACGGCCAGAAATGCCGTCTCATGCTTACACGGCTCAAGGCCGTCCACAGTCAAGTATTTTCCCAACATTCAACCACACGCGTAGCTTCTGCCCGTTGCAAGGCGGCTTTGGGGGTTTCATTAGAAGTCTATTGGCTAATCGTAGGGCGATAGGAACCAAGCCGTCCTGGGACCCTAGAAGTCGAGACAGCTCGATAGATCCCGGCAGTTTTGACGGTTACCGTCAACCAAGCTCAGTGGAGGCGCAGCTTGGTCCCAGGACTGACCAGCGAGACCCGTATTCGAAGAAGTATGGACGCAACAACTCCTTCCCATCAATTGACCTACATTCTAGGTCTCGTGGGAACAGTCCTTACGGCCCTATCTCGGGTAGAAGTAGCCATCAAGGACCTGTCTCGGACGCTGCCCGTTCCGACTTCATAGGAGACCTTGAGAGTGATCCGGAAGGAAGCCGTGGGCCTCGACGCTTCGACAGGCATAGTCCCTACGAGCACTCCGAGTCGCCGAGGGGCTCTTCAGTGAGCGTGGCTTCGCTCAGTCAACGAGATATCCAGCACGATAGCCATAGCCAGCCGCCAGACTTCCACAGCTTTGATGAGCACGTATCTGGAAACGCAATCTTTGAGGGTCCTAATGGTCACCGAATTGATCCAAGGGCAGCGAATGAAGGCAATTCTGGATATGAAAGAGGCAGTGAGGGACCTGACGGATTTGAGGAAGGGCGAGAAGATGTGCATTAGAATTCACCACTAAGAGTAAAACAAGTCCACATACCTAAATGCTCCCGATTGACGAATATAAACCCTTGAAAAGGAGCCGTGACGCTGCGATCGTACAATCAGCCTGATTCCGGGTTTTGGGTGAATTTCAAATGAATGAAACTCTCTTGGGTCTGCCAGACGAATCAATGGAAAGCACCGCCATCCACAAATTCAGCTATCCACTGGAGTTCCGGGATATGTAGAATCTGTGACAAATGGATTCCATGCTGTCCAAGAGAGAAGCATCTGGGCGAAAGAACTTGTGTGTATATTGTTCGCACTAGCATGCTCTCCGGCAGCGAAATCCAGACGCGGTGTAAACATTCAATCGCTTCTCCGATACTGCGATTGATTGCGGCGGTACGGTGCACGTCGAGGGTCAGAGTGTAGGATGTCAAACATCCAACAGTAAAGTATGTCTCTCCAGAAAAACGACTGGATGCTGCGCCTTGGCGCCAAGGACTCTGTCATCAGACGTTCAAAGCCTGCCCCAGCTACGATCAAGCTCACATAATGTGCTACCCAATTTCTAGCATGTCCTAGTGGCGGTGTGCGTTTATGGGGCGAATCCTTATCAAATTCCACGGCATTCGCGGACATATTATTGCCGCGTTATAGGAGATCTCGCAAGATGTGGAATGACGAGGACAATAACCCATATGGCTCCTTCGACCGGCGAGACTCTTCTAACAATCCTCACGCACGTAAGACAGAAACATTCTAGATTGCCATCTGCCCCAGCTGATGCCAGCATAGAGACGGAGTTTGAGCGTCCAGTTACACCCACATCTGGGGCTTCTTCGCCCACAAATGAGCCTCCGGAGTTTGTCTCACGGCCCAGAGATTTGAGCGATGATGATGAGGATGACTATAACCAGCAGAGAAGTGGGGGCATCCCTAGGAAGAAAGGAGGCTACGATAGTCGGATTGAGCAAATCCTCTACGAAAACCCGGACTTGCAAATCATCATCACGGACGCAGGCAAGAGCCATGAGAGCGGCGGGAGCTACATCGTCTACACCATTCGGACAGGAGTATGCTTTTCATGAGAGTCCACCAAGGTCCTCCGATCTAACGCTGGCTAGGATCTGGAGGTTCGGAGACGTTACTCTGAGTTCAGTTCGCTAAGGGCTACCCTCGTCAATCTACATCCCACCTTGATAATTCCCCCAATACCAGAGAAACACTCCATGGCGGACTATGCGGCTAAACCTACAAAGGCTAAGGAGGATGTATCAATAATAGACTTACGAAAGCGTATGCTTACGGTTTTCCTTAATCGCTGTCGCAAGATGAAAGACGTCCGCGAGGACGGCGTCTGGTGGAGGTTCTTAGATCCCAATGCGAGCTGGGTAAGTATTTGTAGGGTTGCACAAAGGGGCGATGTTGATAGCTCTGTACGCAGGGCGAAGTTCTACATTCTCATCCAGTGGCTTCGATACCGAAAAGCAACATGAAAGCTCCACCGCTGGACCCCTCAAACCCTACTCCGGCTCACCAATGGCTGCCTATACCTAATTCCTCCGCCAAGTTGAAATCACAGGCAAGAACATCTTCGTCCGGTACACCATCATCACCTCCAGCCAGCGCGGCTTTTCCTTCTGCCGCAGCTCACACAATTCCCGGTCCCCAAGTATTCGGCCGCTTCCCGCCGGCAACTCAAAATTTAACGGAACAGGACCTAGATCCGTACTTCGTTAGTTTTGAGTCTTCAACACGGGAGCTCGAGCTGTTGTTACAGGGTAATATCGAAAAGGTGAATCGACGCACTTTGACACATCTATCTAATTTATCCGCCGACCTGGCAGATCTTGGAGCACGATACAATGGCTTCTCGTTATCTGAGCAATCTCCAACAGTCGCAGCAGCGATAGAACGAATTGGGCAGGCTGTTGACTCCTCATATATTGCTACCGAAGAGCTCTCGTCTACGTTGGGCGCGAATTTCGCGGAACCCATGCGGGAAAGTGCACAGTTCGCCGGCGTCGTTCGCAGTGTCCTTCGATTTCGAATTCTTAAGAGGGTACAAGAAGAATTGACGAGAGACGAACTAGCCAACAAGAAAGCGCTTCTCGAGTCCCTGGAACAAAGTGAGCTGGAAGCGAAAAGAATTGATCAATACCTCACGAGCACCGGCGCGCCAAGTGCCACACCTAAGCGTTCCATGTCATCAGCGTCAGCAAGAAGCACCCGTTCCGACGTACCCAGTACTCTCAAAGGAGACGGAAGCCACGAAGAGACGGCATCCATCGACTCTGACTTCCCACCAACCCACAGCGACGGACTACCCCCAGCAGCCCAGGGTAATGGAGAGTCAGATCCATCTTCTCCTTCGAGTCACCGTAAAAGCCAAAGTGGCGGCTTCAAGCTCTTTGGCAGGATCAGTCACGCCGTTCACGGAATCGTCGATGTTGACCCGGAGCGAACGAGGCGGGACCAGATCGGCAAGACCAAGGAGAGCATGGTACATGTGAGAGAACACCACAGTCGTTCGACTGCGCTTCTCTAACATCTGCATAGTTAGAACAAGCGCTAGAAGTATCGGAGCAGGACGTCAAAGACGCAAGCGCTGGGGTACTAAAAGATCTGAAGCGCTTCCAGCTCGAAAAGGAAGAGGATCTCAAACGTTACATGGTAGGAGTTGCCTCTGTTTACCTTCCGTGCGAGGTCGCTAACAGGAGTCTGGCAGATTGCATATGCCAAATGCCATATCGACTGGGCGAAAAAGAACCTGGACACGTGGAGAGAGGCGAGGGACGAAGTAGACAAGATCGATGCGCGGTAGCGTTCGCTGGTATCTACACCGACGCCTCTGCAGTACCATTACCGTAGATGCATGACTGATGGTGCCTTTGATGCATATGTATTTGGTCCTCTCGAAGGAGGAACGCCCTCCTTTGAGGACGCATGGGAAATCACTTTCCCGTTTTCACGCCGAGTTCGTTTGGACTTCTTCATGAAGCGAACTGAAGAGGCACGTCATGGAACTTCTCATCATCAAAGATAGATCTCCATGACAAGTAATGAATGATGCGACCGGTTGAGCCTTCGTGCTCGATGGCTGTGTTTGACTGCTGGCGACCCTCTCAGCTGCTCTAGTATGTCACATTGAACTTGAGGGGGTCTAGGAGGACCCCACAGTTCCGACGGAGAACAGAAGTACGCAATCACGTAATGCCTGTACCAATCATCCCTGAAATTGAGAGCTTGGCAAGGGGGCGCCCGAAGGGGCCTAGACTGGGACTGGCCTCGTGCTGGAGTGTTAGTGCCAGAATTGGTGTGCACCAAGCTCAAGTACGAGTTCAGACTTCGGAATCAGGTTACCTCGTACCTACCACCCATGGGAGGCGCCCCGTGTCCCCGTGTATTCCAGCCGTTATTGTTAATTCCTCTCAACGTCCAATAATCTGCATGCAACTCAACTCTCTCTCCCTGCATCATTTGTCTCTATCTACTTCCAGAACCTATCCGTATCGGCGACTCGACATTATTTTCCATAAGGCGGTTGGAATAGCTGTCCCCGGCTCCTTTGCGTTTCAACTTTGCCTGATATCGCCAAAACCACTATTCATGTGCTGAGAAAGCTGAGTGGGCTGAGATTTCGACATACCTCAGTCAGAACGACGTTGTCAATCTGCAATATAGGAACATAGGCGCTGGTGGAGGACGGATATATACGACTTCTGCGCCGAATATCGCATACGATAAATCTACGCCCAGCATCTCTGTTTGGATTCGAGCATTCCTGGCGCAAACTCCCATGGCATCGCCTCGACCTCTGCGGGCACGCGATACACATTCGACATAGGCCGTCGAACCTGGGAAAAACTAAAACGCGTCTCATTTTTTGTATATATATATATCGCTACGATCTTTTACGATGTTATTCCTTTCATGGCAACCCCCGCTTTGGGGAGCGCTGGCGACGTTGTTCTATAGCGCGCATGTGGCGACGGCGATACAGCTTGACACTGGTAATACTGGTAAGCAGTACCTATTGCACTGCATCTGCAAAGTCCGCGGAGCGCATCGCTAATGCATGTTTCTGGCGTAGACTCGATAAAAGCGGCAGCACGAATATGTGCAGACGGTATGATGTCTTTCTACAACGGCAATCAAACAGGCATGCCGATCGGACTGTTACCTGGTCCGTACTATTGGTGGGAGGCCGGCGCGATGTTTGGACAGATGGTCGAATATTGGTACTATACTGGGGACACCACCTACAACGACGTCGTTACGCAGGGAATGTTGGCGCAGGTCGGCCCCCATAACGACTTTATGCCCCCGAATCAGACGAAAACAGAGGTATGGTACTTTCCCAAGAAAAGTCGATCAAGCCATGGCAATCAAAGCGATATGTTCTGACCGTCAGATAGGGCAACGACGACCAAGCCTTCTGGGCTTTTGCCGCTATGTCCGCTGCCGAATTCAAGTTCCCCGACCCACCACCCAACCAGCCCTCGTGGCTGTCTCTCGCACAAGCTGTCTTCAACGAGCAAACCACTCGCTGGGAAACAGCTCACTGCGGCGGCGGTCTCCGCTGGCAGATCTATCTGACGAACAATGGCTACAACTACAAAAACAGCATCTCCAACGGCGGTTTCTTTCAACTCGCTGCCCGTCTGGCGCGCTACACCAACAACGCCACTTACTCCGACTGGGCCGAGAGAACCTGGGACTGGATGACGCAGTCCGTTCTCATGGATGATCATTACAGTGTCTTCGATGGCACGCAGATGGACACCAATTGCACTATCCCATCCAAAATCCAGTGGAGCTATAATGCCGGTACCATGCTGATGGGCGCGGCCAATATGTACAACTACACCAACGGCGACGACAAGTGGCGCCAGCGCGTCACTGACGTTCTAAAGGCAGCGGATATTTTCTTCCCGCAAAACCCCGAGCAGCACCTCACCGGCAACATCATGCAGGAAGTCGCGTGCGAGCCTCAGCACACATGCAACTACGACCAGCCCTCCTTCAAAGCCTACCTCGCGCGCTGGATGGCTGCGACAGTGCAACTAGCACCCTTCACCTCCGTGTTCACAATGCCGAAACTGAAAGCCAGCGCATCGGGCGCTGCGGGTCAATGTTCCGGCGCTCCGAGGGGAGATACTATGTGTGGCAGGCAGTGGAACTCCACAACATGGGATGGGAATCAGGGCGTGGGCGAGGAAATGAGTGCCTTGAGCATTATCCAGTCAAACTTGATACAGAAGGTTCCTGGACCGGTCAGTATGAACCAGGGTGGGACGAGTAAGAGTGATCCAGGGGCGGGCCAGCAAGGAGGTGGAACGCAGCAAGCATTACCGGCCTTGGACACAAGGACGGTGACGGCAGGCGAGCAGGCCGGGGCGGGGATCTTGACAGCAGGGGTAGTGAGTGGGTTGGTAGGGACGTTGGTGTGGATCAGTCTCTGAGTGAGTGAGGGAAGGGGGAATTGTGTATATAGGAGGGTAATTGGAGAAGTGTATATGTTCTGGGACGAACGTCTTTCTGGGATACCCTGTATGGGGAGTGTAACGCATGTCCTTTGGCTTTGAGAGGCACGGGATGCCACGGCTGTTGCGGGTTTTCGGGCTATCTGACTTGTCTAGCACATTGTCCTGTACCAATATCAACGTTTGTTTGACACTCTTGTTCGATCTCCATATCGTGCGCCTATGTCCTAGTTGAGTTCACCGACGGCCGGCAAGAGTGTTGATTTTTGGGAGACCTTTCGGCTCTTCTGGCATAGAGCTCCATTCCATGAATCCTCAGATCTCGATTTGAACTCCTACAGCCTGTCCCCCCTGTGACATTCAATCCATATTCATCTACCCGAGGATGATACGTCTCATCAATCGATTCAAACCCATTTCCATGACAACACCCCTATTATACAAGACTTTCTCCCTCCAAAAAAAAGCTATCACAGCAGCAATCCTGTCTCCGCATTATAGAAGTAGCCGGATCCCCTACGCCCACGCCAGCTTCAACTAATTTCTCTCTCTGGAACCCTTCTACACGAAGGTAAACGCGAGATATTGAGACTGACTGACTGACACAACTTGGCCCATTACGGCCTTTGATACGAGCAAGTCACGAAGTCTCGAAACCTGTCTTGCATTCGCTATTCGTGTCAATGCCTTGCTTTTGTTGGGGAACGACGATTTGGAGTGTTCCCTGGGGGACGGAGTACGAGATGGATATCGATGGGCTAGGTGCACGATATGTTCATGAAGAGGCTAGAAAGGGCTCACTATGCCTTGTGGCCAATCGGTTGACATTGTATCAGGTCAACCGCTCACGCAGACATTTAGATACGTTGCAAGTGTCCGAACAGAGGCGCTCAATCATAGAACAGCAATAAACGCGACTCAGACTGGTTGTTCTCGAACCTACAGCCAGGCGAAATCGGACACAAATGCAATGACTGTCTGCTTGCCCTTGGAGCATGCGTTGGTCGTGGTGCCCAACGCGAAGTCGTGAGTCCGATGGATATGCTCTTGGGTTTGTCCAGGGTTGCTCTTTGCCAACATGAGGGTTCTGGTGTAGCCTGATCCTGGCTGACTGGGAGGACTTTGGCAGGCGCTGAGCCGCCTTCAGCCCCAACGCGCTAGAGAAAAGGGGCTACCCAGGGGCCAGAGAGCATATGTTTAAGATGCATCAGTTATAGTACGCGCTTGTTTAAGATGCATCACCCCAATTTATGGGCGAAAAGCCCTAAATCCTTCGCATCGCTCTTCTACGATTTATTCGTCTCTTCATTTCGACGAGTCGCTTGTCGTCGACATGCCTTATGTCGACTTGCGACGTACAATCTTCGACAATGCTATCAAGAAATTGCTGTTGCTTTTTGCAACAACAAGAAGAGGAGTCAATAATATCGACAATCGCTTTTCAAAAAAATAGTCAAGATGCATGCGCGAAGATATTGGTGTGGTGTTGACATCGCAGTCGAGACAATAGATCAACAACAATATTGGGAAGCTCGATAAAGTGGGAGTGCGCGATATGCGAAGACCAGGACTCCTCGTTGGTCAATTGGGGTGATGCATCTTAAACAAGCGCGTACTATAACTGATGCATTGCAAACATATCCTCGGGGCCAGAGGACACATTCAAACCGAAATTCGCCCCCATTGGCGCTTGCGCTGCAGCTTTCATTCTCTCGCGAATATTTATTTGACTCCACAGGGTACATGTTGTGGCTGAGCCATGGAAGGATCCAATCCAAAATGATTCACAACCTCCCATGGGCCATGCTGCGTAATTAGACTCTCAGCATGAGGAGGCACAGTTAGTTCCTGGGACGCCTCTCTGTCGCTTCTGTCCTTCTTGGAGTTATGTTTCTACACTCTCTTGGTTCTATTTCCTCTCGTTCAATCCTTGTTTTCTGCTTGATTCTCCTTAACTTTACAAGGGCCTTCACAAGAGCGATCTCACTCCAGAGATGCGGACCATGACTAGTACTTATTGGGTCGCGGCAGCATGCCTGTCGCTTGTCGGGCCCACAGCTGCTGAGTTTCTGCAAGGCCGTCAGAACAGCCAGGATTCGGGTTCCTCGACCGTGTTTCCGACGGTCCCTTCCTTTTCTCGGAACTCCTATACATACGGCTACTTTTCGCAGGTCTATCCATCAGGATACACGGTGCCCTCTGGCGCCATCGACACGAAGACTCTAACAACGGCAGCAAGCGCTACTGGCAGCAGTAATGGAGGAGGCTACCGAAGTCCATACAGCCCGGCTGAGAGCTCACAATCGAGTTATCTACAATCGATGTGTCTTCCACAGCCTACCAGTGATGGGTCATCGTCATCTCCAGGCTTGGACATGGGGTTTCCCTGCAATGAGGTCAAGAACCTCACAGAATTGTGCATCTTTAAAGACCCAAGGAGTAGTCCGGATCAGCAAAACTCGCAAGCGCAGCAGAAATGTCTATGCCCTGGCGGACCTGGGGCGGCCATTTGGGAAAGCAGTGAAGCGTGAGCCAACCTGTCCTCAATGCATTGTTTCACAGCCATGATTGTTGACACTAACCATTGATAGTTGCTCTAACTGCTATCGCCTACACGGCGCCTCGGCTTCGTATGCCAACGGACGTAGACATGGATTCTATCCCACCGCGTTCGTGAAGGATCTTTCGTCCGCCTATTGCGCCATGCCTACGGCTACGTTGAATTACCTGGAGTTCGCTAGGAACTTTACACAGACACATGCAATCACCTACGGAACAGAGACAGGGGGGGTCGACTTGTTACAGGGTAAGACTGCGGTCAGCAACTACTTCGCAAGCACTTCCGCACCGGCAAATTCTACAAGCTCGTCCACGACCAAAGCGCCGGCCAGGACTGGAGGAGGCGGATCACAGAGTTCCGCGGCAAACCTTCCAACGACGACTAACGGCCCCGCGACTGGCAGCCCTACTGCAACGCCTTCTGCAGGCGGTGCTGGTACGGTGAAGGTCTCGGGGCTTTTGGGTGTTGGTATATTGGGTGTTGCTTGGTTACTGTGAGAAGAAAGGGCTGAATTTAAACACCGTGCTACAAGTAAGTGGAGTTAGAAGTGAGACGCGCAATTCAAGTCAAGGGGTAACGTAGCATGTGTTTTGGTATCACCGTTTTGGACTCGGATATTATAGCGTTGCTCCCTGTAGAGTCAAGCATCGAGTGGTGTTAAAAAGTCGGAGATAGCGTTAAACTAAAACTAAGTTCGATTCACTTTTCAAACGATGCTCGATATCCTTGGGCTTCAATATTTGAAGGCGCGATCTTCTAGCGACGAAGGTCACTGAGTTGAGATTTCCAAGGCTGGTTCGTGGTCGCTCCTTAATCAGCGGAGATATCCTTCCTTCGGAAGCCTTTCATGCCACATACAACACCACGCTTCGTTCTTGCAACGCGTCACACCTCCCACAATCCACACATGAAATGACCGGCATAACTCGTGCCGTCGATCCAAAGCCTTCACTCTTCTCCATTGTGCTTTCTGACGCATGTATTGGGGGCGTTGACTCGACCGCATATCCGTCATCTAGCCTTATTCCCTCCGGGGAGTAAGGCCCTCACCTTCACAACGTCTTCCCACAAGAAACGTAGGCTCTCGCCGCCTGAATCAACGAATCCTCAAGTAGCATCGGCAACACCTGCACCACATGGTCCCAGCTCTCCTGTGAGCCAGCAAACGCAGCCTTTGTCCTCTCCTTCCCGCCTGACGCACCCTGACCCTTCATCGACCGCTACTTCTTCACCACCGCGGTACATCCCTCAGCATCTTGTTTTGGAAGGTGCCAGAAATCACCGCTCCCCCACCCCTGAAATATACAACACCGCCGCCAGCTCGCCCTCAGCGGCTTGTGCTGGCTTGGCATTGGACACTGAAAGCAGTGGGGACACATCGAGTGTGGAAGGACGTGGTACGAGTTGTACGGGAGCATCCCTGGCTGGTAAAGACAAGCAGAGTGGCGGCTCTCTCTCAAATCGCTCTTCCTCCCCTGCCACCAAGAGATTGGCTTCGGATATGGACGACACGAACAAGAGTGCTTCCGGCACTAACGGCCACGGCACAGCCAACAAGGGAGCTCCAGTGAAAGAAGGTCTCACATCGACCATAACCGCCCGCAGAACGTCCTTAGGCCAGCATGTTCGGCATAAGCGAGAGGTGTCCGTGGACATGACAGCCAACCAAGCCGGCCCTCCTTCTGAGAGTACTCTACTCCCTTCTGTACCTGAAGATAAGCCAACTTCGCTTCTCAACGGGGCCTATCAAACCCCCGAGAGCGCAACTTCAACATTAGAGTCCAGCATTGGCAGACAGGAGACTTCCAATATTTCCTCTACTTCTAGCGCAATGGCACCAGACCTACCACCAATAGACGAGCAGATCAACACAGTCAAGCAAATATGTGCGAAAGAGATGGAAGAGGGCCAAAAGGGCTATGTTATTTCTAGAAAATGGCTTGCTAGAGTACTTTCGCGAGGCTCGGATACAGAAGAGGTTCGGAAGTATGGGAAAGAAGCTAAGGAGGGGCCTATTGGCCGCGTCGACAATACTGGACTCAATCTAGTCGTAGACCCGACTCTGAGCGATCTCAGAGACGAGAAAGGGGATGCGTACACCCCTCTACGCCCCGGCCTGGTTTATGGCGACGACTATGAGGTCCTTCCACAGCAGGCTTGGGAGCGAGTAATTCAGTGGTATGGTTTGGCCAAAGGATCAGCTGTTCTTCCTCGTTATTGCCACAATACGAGCCCCAACGACATATACCCGAACATGCAATACGAAGTATACCCGCCTATTTTCACGGTCCTAGTGCTGGTCGACAAATTGACACCAAAGTACATCGAGAAGCTCACTGCAGGTCAGCCAGTCAGACCCGTCAAACTACTAGCAAGCAGACATGAGCTTTTTCAACACTTCCTGAAGCGAGCCAAACTACTGGCAGGGGTTGATCTAAAGGACAAGGTCCGTGTCCACAAAATCTTCGGCGGCCTCGGTGAAGGTAGCCAAGCTGGTATTCTGACTCCAGCGCAATCACGAAGTAGCTCTCCTGCGCCAGGTATCACGCCCGCTGTAGATGCTGGGCAGACTTTGGAATTGGATGCGTCTACCTTCAACCAGCTGGAACTAGGCTCGCAACGAGAAAAGCTTGAGATCAAGGACGAATCCTACAATGACAACTACAACGGAAGCTCGACCATGGACCTAGTGGGTCTTCGAGGTGATAACGTCCTGGTACTTGAAGGAAGCTGTAGACCGATTGAGAGAATCAACGAATTCACTGGGGATACTTACACGACTGGTGGGGGCGAGTGGCTCTCGCATAAAGTCCTGGGTAAACACCCTGACGACCGTGTTCCAGAACAATTCAAGCGCAAAGCAAATGCAAGCAGCGGCAGGAGCACTCCGGCGCCCAAGGGTGGTTTAATGACTCGTGGCCGTGCAGCGAAGCACGGCAAGATCAGGGGTAGCATGGGTTTGGGCAACCTTGGAAACACTTGCTATATGAACTCTGCATTGCAATGCATCCGGAGTGTCGAGGAATTGACCGAATACTTCCTTAGTAGGCTCCAAACCGCGCTCCTGTGTTCCTGCGGACCCAGCTAACGTTGCATTAGTGAAGAAGTACAAAGGAGAATTGAATCCAGAGAATCCTCTTGCACACAACGGCGCCGTGGCAACTGCATATGCAAACCTTGTTGGTGAAATGTACGGCGATCATATGTCAACTTCTTTCTCACCTCGGCAATTCAAGAATACCATAAGCAAGTATGGACCTGCATTCTCTGGCTACGGACAACAAGACTCTCAAGAATTTCTGTTGTTTCTCCTTGACGGTCTACAAGAGGACCTCAACCGCATCCAGGACAAACCTTACACCCAGAAACCCGACTCGACCGATGAAATGGTTGGGAATCCGGCGGCCTTATGCGCCTTTGCTGACAGATGCTGGGATCTCTACAAAGCCAGGAATGATTCAATTATCACGGATCTGTTCGCTGGTATGTACAAATCTACGGTTGTTTGCCCCGTGTGCGACAAAGTTAGCATTATCTTCGACCCTTTCAACAACCTTACGCTTCAGCTTCCGATTGAGAATGTCTGGAGCCATAAGGTATATTACTTTCCTCTGCGGTCTCGGCCCGTCGCCCTGGATGTTGATATAGACAAAAACGCGATGATACTGGGCCTAAAGGAATATGTTGCGAAGCGGGTCGGAGCAGACGCCAGGAAGATGATAGCACTTGAGATTTACAAGAACAAATTCTACAAAATTTATGACGACAAGAGTCCTATCATCGAAGAACGGATCACGGAGCAGGACGACGTAGGCATCTACGAGCTCGAGTACCCGCTCGCGGATTACCCAGCGCTGAAGAAGAAGCAGAAGAAGGTTCTCACTTTCAGTCGTGATGACGAAGAAGAAGACTATACCCATAAGATCGCTTCAGCAGACAAGTTCATGGTGGCAGTGTTTCAGCGCATTCCTCGAAAACCAGCTACCAAATACGAGCGTAATCAGTACGACTACGAAGGTGTACCTTTCATCATCACCGTGACCGCTGAAGAGGCCCGGGACTACGATGAAATCCTTTGCAAGGTTCTGAAGCACGTCGAGCCTCTGAGTTCAAGAGATTTCCTTCGCGAGAACGAGGAGTCAGAAGCCGAGTCAGACATGGTCATGATGAACTCAGACGAAGCCGACTCTTCTTCTGAGTCGAAGATACACACAACTTCCCTTGCGAGTGAAGATGGTATGATACATGTTTCAATGCATGGCTCTGGCGAAGAATCACCTGCCGCACCAGCCTCGTCAGGGTCCTTGGAGGTGCCAAAAGCCAAAGCTCTGCCGCCTATGCTCAAGCCTGGTGCGTCCATCACGTCGGAAGTGCGGGATCTATTCGAGATGAAGTATTGCCATATAGATGGTGACATGATCCCTACTGGCTTCTCATCACTCTCTGATGACAGCAAATTCGATGTCCTAGCCTCGCGGAACTCCAAGCCAAGCCAAGAGCGGCCACTTACAAATGGGGAAAAGATATTGCGTGTGCTAGACCGTGATGGCGGTAATGTCTCCAGCGACGAAGATGCTGCAAGCCCATCAGAGCCAGCACTTGTCCAGGGTTATGAGAGCGACTCGGATGGTCTACCTCCTGTGGCGCAACTGACTCGAGGGTTTTCGAAAAGTAATAGTAGGTTGGAAGAAAGGACTGTCCCGAGGAACAGACCGCTAATTACTTATTCACGCAAAGACAAGCGCCCGGCTGTTAACGGCAATTCAAATACATCGAGAGAGCAAATCATCAATTTCGGGGAGGTCATCGCGCTTGACTGGGCACCAGAAGCATGGGACGGGCTGTTTGGCGGCAACCGAGACAATAGTGGGGAAATGCGAGGAGTAGCTCAATGGAAGTATCCTTTCGAGCTCAAGGATCTAGAGCGGGAGCAAAAGGAGAAGCTTCGCAAAAGCCGCAAGAAGTATGGGGTCACTTTAGCTGACTGCCTCGACGAGTTCGGAAGGCCAGAAATTCTCTCCGAGGCCGACGCATGGTATTGTCCGCGCTGCAACGAACATCGTAGGGCGTCAAAGACGTTCGAGATATGGAAGTCACCTGACATATTAGTCGTTCATCTCAAGCGATTCAGTACTCAAGGTCGGCTTAGGGACAAGTTGGACATTCTTGTTGACTTCCCAGTGGCAGGTCTGGATTTGGCTTCCAGAGTGTGTATGCGAGACGATGGCACGAGTGCGGTCTATGACCTCTTCGCTATCGACAATCATTACGGAGGTTTGGGCGGGGGTCACTACACGGCCTATGCCAAGAATCTCTACGATGGCTGTTGGTACGAGTACAACGGTAAGCTCCTAGTCATTGACCATAGGTTCAGTGCACAGTTGACGAGTGCAGATACCTCGGTCACGAAAATACATGATCAAAAAGCCACTCAGAAAGTGGTAACTTCAGCGGCATACATCCTCTTCTACCGGCGCCGCTCGGCGAGCCCCTTAGGCGGTCCATTCTTTCAGCGGCTCTTAAGCGGTGGTGAAGCCGCAACTTCGGATTCCCAACCAAATTCTCGCGCGGCATCACCGTCGGGGGAAGGCAGGCGACTCGACGACTTCTCCCGCACTGGATCGTCGAGCGCTTTTCAAGGAGTAGGAGCAGCTCACCAAGCGGGAGGTGGTGGGCTCACAGGGACAACGCATCAGAGGACAGGGGTTGACGATGAATTGCCAGCGTACGGTCCTGACCCTCAAGGTTTCGACACCATGGATTTGGACGAAGACGAAGGCATCGGAGGTATGGGGCCCGTCTCGCTGTTCCGACAGTTTCCAGCGAGACAGCCTTCATGGTCGTTTGGCGACGATGTCGGCGCACGGCCCTACTCCACTCAGGTGGCCGCTGCGCCACCGGGCAGCGACGAAGACTTGTTCGAAGGCGAGGGAAAGTCTTCGCCTAGCAGTACGAGGGTCGCACGGTCGGGGCCGCCGAGTGAGGATGGGAGAGATCAGAATATGCGATTCCTGGACGACGAGGGAACGACAAGCGGGTTCCTTGGCACACCAGAGGCAAGAACCACGCCGGAGGGGAGGTTTGTCTCGTTGGAAGATGAGGAGCTTGACGCCCCTGTCCTGGACGTCAGAGTTCCAGACGAATGAGAGTAGAGAATGGTTGAAGCCGGACGGCACGTCCAGTGCATTCGCATCGCGGCTCGGCGCTGGCTTGTGGAGAGAGCATGAAGCCTGGAGAGAGTATTGTTTGCGAAGCATGCATGGCCTGATCGTTACTTTGAACGATCGACTCCGAGCGAGCATTGTACATAGATAGCGCCCCTGCAGAAAAGCGCATGTTGGGGTTGAGACTTGGCGAGCCAAAAGGCCGTCGAGTCATGAAGTTGTTTTTTCCGTTGATACCCGCAAACACCGTTTCGATCTCTCTCTTTTCTCTGTCCTTGAGTTCCTCAATTATCTTCCTCCTTTGATCTACCGTAATCTAGAAAAAAATCCCCATCTTCCCTGGTCTCGCAGCAGCCCTCTCCGTCCTTCTCCACACTCCCAGCCACTCCACCCTTCCGACCATCACAACCAAACATCTTCTCAGCTTCAAGAGACCCCGGAGTCCCGCTACCGGAGCACCGCCGCCACCAGATAATAGCACATCATCTCCGAAACAAACCCATCGACACAATTCTTCGTTTCCCCCCAACTTACATCCTAGCCTCTATGTCTGTGTGCGCTACGACCACAGTTCCTCACAACGAGCTTGCGGGGTCCGCCTTGTTTCTGGTTGGTGGGTTGGTAGGGCGGTTTCTGGGCGACGTGGAGGCTGGATAGTACTCATGTGAATATAGGTGGTGGGCTGAGGGAGTGTTGTTGGGGTGGAGGGATGGCTGGATGGTAGGGGTGGGTCTGGGGTTCTTGGGTTCTTGGGTTGCGGTGCAGCGAGCGTTTTGAGATGTTGGAGTGGAGGGGAGGGATGTGAAGGCTAGGAGGTTACGGAAGACTGGGAGAGGATTGAAGGGGAAGGGGTGGGAAAGGCACTTGCGAGAGATGTGTTCCGGTCGTCGCGGGAAAGCGTATGGTTGCGGGTGAGACGACGGAAAGATCGAGGAGGTTTGATGAGCTCGAGGAAAAAGACGGGGGTTTTGGCTTGGGTGTGTGTTTTGTTTGCTGGGTTTACATGATGAGCAAGAAGCGTTTTTGGTACAGGATGGCTTGAAGAACGAGCAGATAAATGGAGGAGCGGTTTCCCTTGCATTGCAGTGATGAGTGTTGGGTTATGGAAAAATTCAATAATAAGTGATAATGCGGAACATAAAAGAGAACGAGAAGAGAGAAGCGCACAAGCCGCTACAAGAGGTGTGTTACAAAGGTGCAGGAAACATGCAGTTGCGTATCGAAAGACGTAAACACAACCTAAGGTTTGATGAACTCCAGGGAAAAGATTAACCAAGAATGAGCCGCTTCCCTACCTATCACCGGCGGATGCCATCCGGCGGAATGAACGACGCTGAAACCCCACAGTCAGAACCTCGTACTTCACTCCATCTCATCCCCTTCTTGGTCCAACACCCATTCATTCCCCTCTTCGTGGCGGCAGCAGGGACATGTGCGTGGCCGCGAGCACCCGTCTTGGTTCGCGAACCATGTCCTGATACACACGGTGTGGAAGCTGTGCGCGCAATGCAGCGTCGTCTGCTCATCGTCATGGATGTCATCGTAGCAGATGGGGCAGTCTCCGACTGCGGGTGGAGGGGTTGCTGACGGTTGTGGATCACTGGAGGAGGAGGATGGTGGTGGAGGGGTGAGCAAAGGGTCGGCAAGTTGTAGCGCTACTGCCGAGGGTGGAGGCTCTGTTCGAGTAGTTGGGGAGGAGGCTTCTGAGGTAGGAGGAGTTGGGTGTGGTGGAGATAGGAGTGTGCGTTCGGTTGACGAAGCCTCGCTAAGGACAGTGGAAGTGGCTGTGGGCGGTGATGATGTCCGTAGCGACGCTGTTGTTCTCGCCGCTCCTGCAACCGTTTGCACCGTCGTTGTGCTTGATTCCGTCGTCGTTGTGCTTGACGTCGTCGTTGAGGTGCTCCTCGTCGTTGTCGTCGTGGTAGTCACAGAAGTGACATCTCCCTCTTCCCTCGCCGTTACCGCCCGTCTTCTCTCTCCCTCCGCATTCGTTCTGAAATTCTCCACCTTCTCCATCCACCTTCCCGCCACAAGAAGAGCTTGGTTCTGATGCCATCGCTTACACAGTAACCGTTCTGCGATCTCCTCCAGCTCCTCTTTCACATCCACGTGCCTCGTTATCTCCGTGCTCCCGATCCTGTCCAGTAGCTTTGAGGCCTCTCGTCGATTCACTGCTGCGATTGCATTGCGGCATCTTCGGTTTTTGGATGGTGCGTGACCGATGCAGGTGGAGCTTTCTTCGGGGGAATAGAGGCCTAGTCTCAGGACTTGGGAGGGATTCCATAGGGCGGTGGAGGGGGCCATGGATCAAACGATGAGTAAGGAATTAGACTATGGAATGAATCTTGGAACGAACGTGTGATCGAAGATATATAGGAATACGAGGTCCTTTGTTGGATACGGTAGCTGCAAAACGGTACGAAAGTGATAGGAGGGATAAAGGCTTTGAGAATATCGAACAGCGTTGACACCTTGTCTTCGAGGGCCCCATTATATGAGATTTGATGAACCATACCTGCGCAGTTCATTGAATAGCCATCATGGGTCAGCCTTACACCGCCGTCTAGGTGTGCCACACTTTCAACATCGCAACGAGGCTGTGGGAGGGTGTGGCAGCCACATGAACGCGCAATACGACTCCAATCATTGGCTGCGTACCGCTTGTCCTGCGCATTTTTGCATCAGTTATGCGGCGAGGTGCCAGAGCCACAGCTAATTATAAACACGGTGGGACGTCTCGCGTCAGCCCCCAAAAAGCAATGTTCTCCCATACAAGAGACTGGACTTCAAACGGGGAGTCGGGATCCTTCCCGCCGCTCCATGAGAGCGATAAGGGACGCTTAGTCTGAGGTTTTAGGCTACACTCGAAACACGCCAGTTCATTAAGTAGATGGAATGTGCAGGGCTAACGGTGGTGAGAAGTACTTCGTATGCGGCGGGTTAAATGTTATTTCGAACAGGGTTCATTAAGGTGAGGGGCCGGCAAAATCATCCCTGTCGGAAATAACATTGAACCCCCCTAATACGAAGTAGCATCGAGGCCAGACTTCACCCTTGACCGGACATCCGCGAAACCAATCTTCGCTCCACGAGCGCCCATTGTCAAAGCCGTCTGCGTTGCCTAATCACGTTGATGGTGCATAAGTCCCCAGAGCCCATATCATAATCAACGCCATTCCTCTTAAAGACTTCGATGATCGCTTCGTAAAACCGCTCAGTGTCCGATGGCAGAGCTGATGTTCACGCCGATCTTCATCAACGCACCCCCAGCATCTAGGGTAATACTCTGCGTAAATCCCAGCAGCGCCTTCTCGAAGTACGGCAGATGCTGCCCCTCATAGACGGCACTGAGCCCCACGATATCTACAGGCAGCAGTCCATTCTTGAAGTTCGTGGTCAACTGAGTAATCACAAGCGCCTGGTCGACGATGGAGCGCATGGGCATGGTATTGTTGCCAGGCTTGAGAACGAGGTTGCTGAGGGTGGAGTTGCCAATCAGGGTTCTGGTGCCGTGGATGTAATTGTTGAAAGTCACGTTGCCCATGGTGAGGGTCATGACGGTGGGGTTGGGGATGAGAATGGTACCGACCATGTTGGTGCCGTCGGGGTCGGCGGCGAGCTTGATGGAGAAGTCGGTCACGTTGAAGCCTGTAAGCTTGTTGAGGCCTGTGCACAGATTAGGAGAAGATTATCTTCATATAATGTACGTTGGTTAGTGTTCGCACCTTTCATGGTGACGGTCTTATCATAATCCACAGTCGTGGTGGGAAATTTCATCTCATGGAGATTCGTCTTTCCTTTAATATTCAATTTATACTCCTCGCTACTAAGTACTTGCTGGTTATAGTCATTGAAGGCATCGAGATTCGTAATCTGTACAGTTTGATTTACATATGTCGTAGCCTGTTGGGTGGCATGAGTGGCGGGGAGCTCAATGTAAGCGTATGGCTGCTGGTTGGCTCCATCGAGGGACAAGGAAGCATTAAAGCCGTCGAGCTGGGGGTGGTAGCTGCTGTTGCTCCCAATGACGGCTGTTTGCTCAAGGTGGAAGGAGTTCGGCGTAGGATTCGAAAGAACGAGGGATTGGATCTCGAGTGACGAAGCGTTGATGCCGCTTTGCGCAATGCGCGGAAAGCCAACATATACACTGATTTACCGTCAGCTTCAACTAGATTGCACAGATCCTCCATCTAACCCTCAGCGCTGGGAGTCTTACAGAGGCAGCACAATGATGAGCGTGCAAGCAACAAAGATGATTAGATGGAGCCACCAGAACTTCTTGTAATGTGCCTTCAGCCGGGCACCAAATCCAGGCTTTGGTCCCATTCCAACTTCTTCCACGTGGGTCGAGGCGTACGTCTTTCCCTCGAGATCTGACATGGCCTTCGTTTCGCGACTCGAGCCAAGAAATCTGGCAGTCGTATTAAGTACAACTTCCAATAATCCGGAGGAGCGCACAAGCAATAATCAAATCAACGTGGGTATGACAAGGTACGACCCAAGAGTATGTAGACAACGCAGGGAACAAAGCACCTACCCAAAGCCTTGGAAGCAGTGAACGAAGAGATGGAGAAAGGGGATGTCGAAGCTCAAGCGAACAGAATGTCAATGACCATCATGATAATGACTTCCAGAAAGGCAGCAAGGAGATAGGAAAGGAAGGTATGTTGTAACTAGCATCTGTGGTCATAGAACCTCTTAACCAACCCTTACGGGTGGAAACCGAGGCATGCTCCTTCTTCGCTCCGCGATCTCATGCTACGATAGTGTAGCGGTGTACATCTAAAGCCCTAATTCGGACGAACTCACTGTTTCGGATGGCGCCGGAGGCAGTCAGCCAAGGCAGCGGGATGCTATGTCTCACGGCACACTTGCTTTCTTGGAGACAATCGTGACGGGGATTGGATCAATTTGTCAGAGTTGATGTTTGTAACGGTCTCTTGGTTCAGAGCTGTGAATGGTGGAGCATCGATTGGGATTTGGAGAAGTAATTTCCGACGCCGATTATGCGAGTCACAGGTACCCGTACCCAACACACAGTGGACTCAGAGCCGAGAATTGGCGTGACCATCAGAGCCTGATGGAAGGTAAGTCTCGTGGCTCGACTGGATCGCCATCGGAGCATGGTCTTGAATGAGGCCTATGATGACGTTCTAATTGGCCCGTTGCCTCCATCCATTATGGGCAAGTATTGGCTGTCGGCAGCTGACAGGCCGAGGGCCGAGGGCCGAGGGCCGAGGGCCGTCCTTTCCAGGGGCCTCTCACATCTCATGCCGTCCATCTCGTCTTACTTTACTTGATGCTCCTAGCAATTTTGCAAGTCGAGCTGTGAGAGAAGCGGTTCGGGGCTCCGAAGGATAGCAGAGCCTCACCATGGCGATTCAACCGGCGGAAGCGGAAGTACTGCATGTCGTGCAGTGGGACCCGCCTCCCTAGTACTGTCAAGCATGCAAACGAGCAACTGCTGTGGTAGCCACGGGAATTTGATCGTAGAAGCGCATCTCAGCAATGAGCTGCTCCCCTTGATCTCGAGGGCTGAATCTTGTGTACACTTTCCCATGCACGACATATCACCACCTTCTCCGTGTCCAACGCGGCACGGAGGATCGATGCAGCCATCCGAGGATATAGCACTTGTCAGACGTCGCAAGTGAAGGGTAGGGGTATCCCCCGTATCTTGGAACGGTTGAAGTTCTGGATTTGGGGGATGTCCGTTAGCAGGCAGTTGATCGTGATGTGTCGGTTTCCCCGGATCGCCCTAAACTTACCCCTTGCTTTGTCACTTACTAGGAGCCAAAGGGCTAGGCGAGTGTTTGGCTACCTTAACGGAGCACCAAGAGCTGGTTGCTGATCATGAATCCGCGGCGTCGTCCATCTCCACCAATCAGATCCGCTGGCGTAACGAAGCACACGACCCGACAAATTCCTGGCTCCAAGCGCCCCAAGAACGCTGGATGTGAAGGCCCGTGTCACCTATTTGTGTCCAAGCCGAGGGGAAGACATTGGATGACTGGAGAGCATGGCCGGGGGAATTGACAAGTGAAGGCTTCGGAAACAGTTGCCTTGTCTCAGCCAGTCGTCATTGGTATCAGTCCCTTTCAGTGTTTGGACTCCATATATAACCAACGGGCGCCTCCCAGACCCTTGAGCCTTGAGTATTATAGCACCCCATCGCCACCGTACATAGTCAATCATCAAGACTTTTCTCTATTGTCGGCTTTGCCAGTCACTCGTTCAACGCGAATTCTTCACCATGAAATCTGCCTCCATCATTTTTACCTTCGGGCTCGTCGCCCTCGCCCAAGCTCAGGATCAGTGTGCTGCTGTTGCGGCGAAGGTCCCTTCTTGCGCTGTAAGTGGTGGACATGTCCCTCTGCATAGCGCAGTCAACTGACGGAAGTAGACGTCATGCATCAACTCCGCCGCCAAAGGAGTCGGCTGCGGCGCCATGGACTTTGCCTGCCAATGTAGCGCATCCCAATCCGCCGCCATCGCAAGCGCCGCCCTCAACTGCGTCGTCTCCGGCTGCGGTGCCGTGACCGGTCTCGCCGTCCAGGCCTCAGCCTCCGCCGTCTGCGCCTGTGCTGCCTCCGCTCCAGCATCGACGACCCAGGCTTCGAGCTCGTCCAGTGCTGCTTCTATTCCCGCGACCACTGCTGCTCCAGCATCAACCACCGCGACCATCGTTGTCTCCACTGAGAGCGCGACTTTGTACCCTACATCCATGACCGCCCCGTACCCCACTGCTTCCACCCCCTCGTCAAGCGCGCCTGCTCCCTCGGGCACAGCTCCATCCGCCTCAAGCAAATCCGGTACATCTGGTGGCACCTCTGGTGGCTCGACAAGCTCGCCCGCTCCCTTTACCGGGGGTGCTACCACAGTATTCGCCTCTGTTTCTGCTCTCTTCCTGGCCCTCGGCGCGGCTGCTCTCGCTCTCTAAACACGCACCGAGGTTGCCGCCGAGACTGCCAGGAATGGGCGCCGGCGACGGGGTTGATTATGTATAGGTACGATCGCTCACTCAAAGTGTCCGCTGGGGAAAATGTGGCCGAGACTAAAAGATCGTTGTAAAACTATATATATCCAGTCATAGGAGCTTCCTAATATCATCCTGAAACTCCTGTTGGAATGGTTTCTCACGCTGGATTTTTTGTACATAAAAGATTCGAAATATAACATCCAGTCGCATCGGTGAACCTTGCTGTGAGCTTTGAAATGAACGGGTTCGGCTCTAAGCTCGCAGCCATTGAGTTTGAGGCTAAAGTATGCAGGTAAAAGGTGCATTAGCTCCTCTCGATCCGCCGTGTGGAGAACATGCAGATGCCTCGGTCTGTTCGCATACTCCCATTCAAGTTCATTATGGCGTAGAAGAAATACGACCGACAAAATCGAGACTCAAAACTCGAGTGTACATCCTGTATTATTCAACATCATGACCGCTGATCGTAAGCCAGAATCGGCGATGCTACAACTTCCGAGATTCGATCTCGATGACTTCATGGTTCATCGCATGCGCCGGCCCGAAGCGGTGCCCTCGCTCCCTGGCCTCTCTGAAAGAACACCAAGACGGAAAATATCACCAGTGAAAACACATGGCTATGAGGTAAACCGTGAAAGCATTTCTCTGACTCAAGCAAAACACCCAAAAGCATGGCCCCGAGAAGATCCTGGGCTCATATGTAATACAAAGAACCCCTGGAAGTGCACCGTGCCGGCGCAAGGGATAGCCTGACCTTCTGTATTCTGGGAGCGTGCTACCGCAGTTCGAGTGCGCGTACTCGACCTCACCAGGTACCGAGTTCTTCAAAGCCAGTTAATCGAGAATTCACTCATCGTCAGCGTTATCCCAGCATAAACCCAGTAGACGTACTGCCAAATCCACGATTTACGAACCAACCCCCTATCATCTCCCACTTTGCCTAGACATCCCCATCCTCTCCATATCATCACTTCCCTCCTCCCTCCCCCAAAACCGCTCATACCTGTCTTCCCTCTTCAGCCAATCCTCCAGCGGCGTCGCACCCTCAAAAGCGTCCGCACCCTTCGTACGCAGTCCCTCGCCTCCTCGGCAATTTGGCCACATAAACGGCTGTGAGCCTCGATGCTGCCCCGGGCGCTTGTCCTGCCCGTCGAGTTTCAGAGCTGGCGAGCACGAGGAGGTGCGATAGGAGGGTTTCTCCCAGAGCATGGCAAAGGTGCGCTCCTCTTCGCGCCTGGATGGGGGCACGAATCGTGAGCGCGGGGGTTGGGAGGGGGGGGTTTCAGGGCGATTACTGTCGGAGGGTGCCCTGCTGTTGCTGCCATGCTTGCGCTTGGGCAGCGGCGCTGGTTGGAGAGGGGCTGGTGGAGGAGTCAGCTCTTTTTGGGGGATGGGGGTGGAGTGCGTGACGAAGCACCTTTTGGTTTGAAAGCCTTGCTGCTGCTGCTGCGAGGGGTGGCCAGGGGTGGAAGGCGCTGAGGTGGCGGAGTTGTCGTTGCGCTTCGAGGACATGGTAGCTTGAGCTGTTGTTGGTTATGTGTGTGTATCGAGGCACTCCGTCTTGAGTTGTCTTAAAGCAGATTTTCACAGAGGGTTTAGCACCTTTAAGTACCCCATTCAACCCACCCTTCCCTACTCTTCGTCCAGACCATCCCAGAAGTGAATGGCGGCCGGCGCAACAGGGGAAATGACCGGCGAGGAGGAGCCGTGGTCGTGGGATTTAAACAAAATCGACGGAGAGGGGAAATAGGTGAAGAATAGAGGAACGCGGTCAGGCGGGAAAAGCAGGCTGGAATGGTTAACGGCCTGCGTTGAAGGATATGCGGTCGACAGAGACTAAACATTTATCGACAGAGAGGGAATACAGGTAGAGGATTGGGAAATACGGATAGTGGAGGGATAGTAAACCTTCCCCAAAACAGAAACACGGTCTAGGGTCGCAGAAACAGTGGAATTTGCCTAAAACAGAAATGCGGTATCAGCTGGAGCATTAGGCCGTTGGCCGAAAAGCTTCTTTGGGAGCTGTCCGCCTGGGCAAGCGCAAGCAATCGCAGCAGGGAAAGCCGAGGCAGAGTATAGGTTGATAGGATCACAGAGATGGCAGACATCGCTCACATATCACAAATTGCATTCATACTAAAGGTCTTGCTTCGCAGGCTCTTCCTCCTCGACTAGAAGCACCGTTGCCTTGAGAAAGAACTTCTCTGTCTCCTCTGGGGCTTGGAGGACAATCTGTCCAAGTGTCTGGAACCCAAGATGAGCATAGAGCAAGGCCCCCATCGGACTTGCCACCAAGGATACTACAAGATGATCCTCTTTTGCCACTTGTATCCCCCATTTGACCAGTGCAGCGCCAAAGCCGCGACGCATGTAGTCAGGATGCGTTCCAAGAGACTCAAGCCATATCTGATCGTCGCCGTAGACTTTGAAGAAGCTTGGTCTTCCCTTACTAAGGGCATCCCTGAAGGCAGCCTCTCGTTTTTGGTTCATGTCCCTGCGAGCCGAGCCGCCTGCCTCTGCCACAGCCTGCGTAGCTGCGTTGCGATAAGCTGATTATAGATCGATTCAGATAAACAGCGACGAGAAGATCCACCTACGGTTTTGCGGCACATATGTCGAGCCATGCTTGCGCTTGTTCCTGTAAGAAACATCCCAAACGGCAAATGCGACAATCTTCGTCACGTTTGGGTCATGAAGGCTGGGAGCGTCGGCAACCATGACATGCCAATCATCGAACCCAGGATCGATGAAGTGCTGGAAGAGCAATTGGGTGAACCTGACGCTATCCTCAGGAAATTCATGGGCGTGTTCGTAGCAATAGTTCCATCCAGGATCGAGGGGCATGGAAGACCTCACCACCTCCACCACACTATCCAGATCAGCAAAAGTAGCAGCGCGGATAACTGACGTGTCAATGCTGTGAGGTGGGCCCATTGTGAGGATGCTAGCTCAGGAATTGCAGAGTAGCTGGCAGGTCGCGAATCGTAAATATCGCGACGGGGAAGGGAGAGTGGAGTGAGACGGCTCTTGGACAACTTACATATCTCGAAGACATTAATCTTACAGAGTATCCCGGCAGAACAAGTGAGGCATAGTACGGTGTCAAACCTTGCGATTCTGCGGTCGCCAAGAAGTACCTGATTTTCCGACCATGCTCAAATAGGAAATACGGTGGACGGCGAGGGTTTGATACGTTGCTTCGTGAACAGGATCGGCAACGCAGGGCGCAAGATGACAATACGTTCAGGGAATACCGGTGACTCTTTGGAGAAATCCGGTGAGCTATCCCGACAACACGGTTGGGATCATGCGTCGTCCTGTAGTGACGGAGCAGCTGATCTGCCAATCAATCAATACCACCCATGGTGCCAAGGTGGGTGAGGAAAGCCCGCCAGGTTGCCTTATAGCTTCGTCTGTCTCTCAATACAATTCTACTTTGAAACCTACTCAAACATGGCCTTCTTCAAAACATTGCCATTCGCTTTTGAAGGTTTACAAGCACCTGAAATACTGCTTGCGAGATATTTGAGCGTGGAAGGAGATAACAATCTCCACTTGCTCCGCGATACCATCACTGCCTACTGTCCATTTGACCTATTACTATGGCTAATGATTTGTTTGCTGACAATCGCTGGAGTATAGCGACGGATGATCCAGAATGGCACGGTAAGGTCCTGCCGATCGTTCCAAAGCGGAACGTGCTGAACATGAGGTAGTAGATAGCCTTACTGGGGGAAGTGCTATGATCCATACCGGACTCCTTGGGGGAAATGTGAACGATCATGCTGCGAGGACGCCTGAAGAACAAATTGCAGCACTGCCAATAGAGAACGCTTCTTTCAACGGTCACAGCGAAAGGCAAGCTACAGGCTTAGCTCTCTCCCGTCATAATTACGAACAGATTTCTTTTGCAGGTCTTCGTCAGTATGCGAAACCAGACGATACATTTTCCATACTCCTAGAAGACGGACATCACAATCCATATCTTATTGACAGTCATGACGCATTACAGTGGGGTTCCAAGTCATCTGCCAAATATCACGCTTGTGACTTTCCAGAGTCTTCCACAGGGAATTCAGTAAACCATTCCACCCCGATGGAGATAGACTCGGCTCCATCAGCCACCTCGATCTCCGACAGATTCTCATTTTCCCCAGGCGGCAGCGCCTCTCCACAAAGCCGTGTCCCCACATTTACTCCATCTTTGGATGAACCTACAACACGGCGGACGATGCCACATCGACAACTAGAATCCTATACATCCGAGCTATTGATGCAGGACCCGCCGTCGATTGGTACTCCATATAGGATAGATCCCAGTTATGCAGCGAGCGTCTACCAGCCGAATGCAATTAGAGGAGTCTTGACGAATGCAACTCAGAACGTCGACCCTTGGTACAACTCCTCCCTGCTATACACTGCTGATGCGAATCAAATGGATCCCTACGACGAATTAATATCTTCCTACCCGGAATCTGGCGCACTTTCCACAGACCTACCATCTAGTACAGGTGTAGAGCCTCATCTGGAGTCACTCACGTCATACGACAGCTTTGAGGGTTTACCAATAGACAGTATCCTGCCAACAGCGGACTCCGGCGCCGCGCTACAATTTGCAGAACGACAAAGTAAATGCAGGATTCAGCCGACAATTACTGAGGGTGTGGATATCTCTCATGAGTCCGACGCACACTGTTGTTCAGCTCTTAATTTCACGGCCCAACCAGCAGCCCTCCATCCCGACCCATCTCTTGCAGGTTCTTCCTCAACTCCGGTTCACGGGCAAGAAGACTCAAACCTTCATGCTACACGCTTTGAAAGCGTAAATTCAACCCCTAAGAGCACCTTCGAGATCATCCGGTATGAGGGAGAAGATGTCGGCACGAAGAAAAGAAAGCTCGATGTACAAATTGCCAACCAGAAGGTAGGACGGTGCCTTGCAAAATTTAGTCGGAAGAGCCTGCTAAGTTGGACCATACAGCCTACCAAAAAGCTTATACTATGTGGAAATAGTGGGAAAGTTCTGGGCAGCATGCTCACCTTAGGGCGCCAGAAAAATGTTCGGGCAAGATTTGACAAGAAGTCGCGCCTAGAGACAGCCCTCCAAAGGAAGGTTGGGAATTGCGAGCGCTGCAGAGCGCGTAAGCGCAAGGTAAGCTACAAGCTAGCTGTCAAGAAACTTCTCTGCGAGACCTGATCAAATTTTCAGTGCGACAGAGCGGCCAAAAGCCTCTATGAGTCTTGTACGGCATGCATCTCTATTAGACTCTATAAGGATGTACCCAAGATGCCTTGCTTTCGATCGAACATCCTGGATGCGACGTTTTTCCGTCTTGGTATGTCACCCTTCAACGACCGACGGGTGAAGCTAATTCTACCCAAAGGCCCCAGCTGTCTTAGCCCTTACTTTACAAAGCGTAATCAAAGCTTCGAGTTGAGCGAGTTCGTTGACCCGGGCGGTCAAATCAATACCATCGAACTCACCCACCATCTGGGACACAATCTTACTGTGTACGTGTCAACGTTTATTCCCCAGAACGCGGATGAGTCAGGAGGAGATAAAATCTCGCATACATGGACGAATCCTGTAGGCACGCATTACTTGGAGATGCCACCATATTGCCTTGTAAATCTCGAACAGATTAGAGCCAATATGAGGCAGTATATGCGGCATACTCGCGGTCTCACCTTGAGGCTACGAACAGGGACGTGCGAGCTAACCTGGTACACCATCCAGAGAGCGATAGACTTTGCAGCTTCAAGAAGGGTAAATTCGCTAAGAAACCGATTTCGTACCGAATGAGTTGATACTGATGCTTTCTAGGACTCGATGGTGGAGCGGGCGCTTGATCTCTGGGCCGCGTGCCGCATCCTTGAGAAATCCTGGAAAATCGGTGGTCAAGAAACCCTGGGCATAACGCAAGTTGTGGATCGCACGAAGAGAGTTCCCTGGAAAGGGACAAGTCTCATGAATCCAATCATGAAAACACAACTGGATCAGATCTTGATTCAAGACATCCTCAACCCCTTGCGAATGGATATCCTCCAAGAGCTATCTCGCAAGATCGAAGCCAAGGAACCCGAATTCTGGCTCGAGATCTATCTCACCGTCTTCACGCTCCTGAGCAGCATCGAAGTCAGTTCTGCACACGATCATTATCTTACGAAGCGCTGTGGGCGACCCGTACGTGAAATGTTCCTTCTATCAAGCTGGGAGAAGAGCAAGCATGCTAATATCGTAACTCCTGCTCAGACTCGTTTTGCAGACATGAGACTTGTTGAAGGATGGTTCCACACCTGCAAAATCCTGCTCTCCCGATTTCACTACGTCTGTGGTGGATCCGCGCCATTGCGGGCTGATTGGAAGAAGCCAGCGACGGCAAAGTTTGCTCGGCTGAAAGCAGATGAGGTCATTTTCATGGAGGAGACTAAGGAGAAGATCATTCGAAACGGTACAAAGCACCCAATTGCGTTCTTCGTGTTCAAAAGCTCACCTAGTTGATCATCGCACAGAGAGTTCCGGCACTATGCTACGCTTGGAACACCAGTATGAGCGCAAACTGTACTGGTGTCACCAGCTGTTTCTAGAAAATTGGGATACAGGCCCTCCACACATCATGCCAGAGAAACCTTGGAGGACGTTCGAGCAATTGAGAGACACCATAGTGCTGCAGAGAGACCGGCCAGCCATTTCCCCGGGCGCTAGGACGCGTCCCTATCGAGCAGCACCAACTTTGTGAGAAGCTCAACGCTTTCCCTTCCTCACGATACAACCCTGCTACATAGCTGAACGATCCCTTCGTGGGGTACTAATGCATTCCAACATCTCGATCCTCGCGCTCGTCCAAACTTGATCAAGATATGACTATCTCACGGCTTTGTACGCTCGGAAGTAAAAAGGAATCGCCACTGTACGCAAATGGGCATGGAAAAAGGGCGCTTCGCGTCTTATTCAGCAAAACCATTTCCAAGACTACCATGGTTCTCACGAGGGGTTGAATCGTCATTTGCACAAATCTCACAAACGTTAAAACATCGTTTCGTTGCGATGATGGCAAACAATGCTGCAGCAGCTTAGATTCCCATTAACCCTATCTCTCCCCCCACTCCTCTCGCCCCCCTCCCCTCCCCTCCCCTCCCCCTCCCCCTTCAGAACACACTCGTCACGCTCCCCACCCTCTCCACAAACCCCCCAACATCAACACAGCTCCCCGGGCCCTGCCCCCCATTCTGCGGCGCACTCCAACTCGTAAACGCCGCCCCCGAGCAATCCTCCGACTCAAACACGTTCAGCGTGCTTAGCCCAGTCGGCCAGCCCCCCCACGATATCCCCACCGTATCCGTACTCGGCGCAAAGGGCACGCAATTGGAATACAGCTTCGGCCTCGGGCCCTCCGCGGGGTCGCCGTTGCAGGCGCTGTCGGCGAAGCTGCCGATCCAGCCGTAATGCGAGCGGGGGGCGAGCTTGTTGGGGTTTTGCTGCTGGCTGTGTGCCATGGGGCTGGGGCGGTCGGGGTGGGTTTCGTTCCAGAGCTTGGCGATGTCTTGCTTGAAGGACTGCTGTTCGGGAGTGAGGGGGCAGGGGGATGGGTGGTTGGGGTTGGCGTCGGGGCATGTCTGGCCGAAGCGGATGGAGACGGAGTCGGCGGAGCGGAAGGCTGCGATGGCTTGGTCGTTGGTCATGGTGTTTGAGGGGGGTTCTGATGACGACGGAGGGGAAGTGGGCCGGGGGAGAGCGCCAGCGCTGCATGCGAAGAGGAAGAGGGTGAGGAAATGCATCTCTGTAGATGTTCGCTTCTTGAATTTCGTTGTAGGAGGACGTGTGTTTTGAGAGTCGCACGTCGACGCTATACTGCAGATGCTGGCGATGGGGAGGTAGTCTGCTTGCGAGCGCGGAGAGCGGCAGCTGGCTATCAAAGCGTTGGAACGAAGGAGAAGCTGCTTATGTACGTGGTACACAGAATTGAGACATCATGGATCGATCCATTGTTGCATTGCGCTGTTGTGTCAGGGGGGTCATTGTTTGAGCTGCTTGGTGCGGAGGCGTGAAGACGCTGGGAGCTCGTATCAACAAAGCCTTTGTGCAGGGAAGTGAACAAAGCAATGGAAAGTGTTTTGCGAAAAAGGAATCTGGCGAGTGAACAAGGCGATTGTATGAAAAGCAGGTGAAACATCGCGAGGGCTGGGTCACGGATGAAATCACGTGACATTGGTTGATTGGCCTTGGTCTTTCATCGCGACGAGGAAAGTCATTGGCAAGAGGAGAACTTGCCAACATGACTAAGAGATCGTGATGCCGGAACGAATCGACAGCATGTCGCAGCACATGACTTGAGTACAAGCCGTCGAGTGTATTGTTTGGGAAGAGACCTTGCTACACTTGTGATCCTCCTTGAGAAACAGGGAGTTTAGCATCATCGATGCTTGCCACCCAATTAAGAGCGGCCCAGAGGCAGGCTGTGAAGATATAGAAAAATCGTATCCTGGATGCTCCATAATTGAGTTGGCGGCGCATCGTCCTGGATATACCAAAAGAAGTCGGATAATCCTTTGCGACAAGAGAGTCAAACATGAAGGGAAGTAAAGCGCCGAGGAAAATCGAATAACCTAGCCAGTACTTTTCAGGACGTGTCGACTTTTTCTTAGGCTAATCGAGAAAACTGAGCTACGATGTATGGTTCACGAGCGCATTGCTCGAAGCAAATTCGAGCCATAGTTGAGCGCGCGGCCTCGCCCGAAAAACCTGCCTCCCGAAACTCAAGGAGTGATGAAAGTATTATGCTTGGGGTGAAAGCTCATAATCAAGGCTGAAAGCTGAAGCTTGAAATTGAGCAACAGAGAGGATTGGGAGCAAACCCTGAAAGCCAGTATTCCTGAAGCCTGCCCTGCCCGACATCCTACCTTCAAAGCGCCAGAACGTTCCTTCCATTGAACATCAAAGCAATATGAGGCAGGATTTCTAGGTGAGTACACTTTCTGTGTACCTAACAACGATGTGCATGCTACCACGTAGCGATCTCATTAGCTCTGATCAAGGGATGGTTTCTTTGGCGAAAGGTCTCCTTCCTATTTCCTTGTCCTCTTACACTCTCAATTGCCCATGCGCAGGCCTTGTCTTGCCATCTGTGCTTTTCGAGCTTTCCGTGGATCCTTTTTGACTTTGCCTTATAATACTAATCCTCCATTTCTGACAACGTTCAATCTTCATTCGCAAGACTTCGCAAGACTTCGCTATTCGCCTTCGATTCCCTTTTGCTGGGAGTTGGAGGAGCCGCCAGGCTCTCAGCCATGCACTGCTTCTGTTCAATAACAAGAAGCGAAAGCGTTGCCCTGGATCCAATACAACAACTCTTAGGAAAGCAACAGGATACGACACTGCCCGGACGAAGTAAGAATGTGATTCATGGTGCCCAGGGACGTGACCACGATAGGATGGTTGTGCCTTGCCGTTCAGGATTGAGAGTAAACAGATCGAAATAATGACGGTGGATCCATCAACCAGGAAGTTAGCCGGGTCAGAAAGGCACTGCATTCATGACTGCTAGTTACCACCAAGACACCTACCAGTAGCAGTCAGAGGAAGAAACCAAGAAGCCTGCAATCTCCAAGAAATAGCGAGATCCCGGTTGACCGTTAATCGGTGCATGATATCTTTATATGGGAGGCAGCTATACCCCTGACTGCACCGTGTGAAAACCATCAAACACTCGCGCAGCCTTCGAGCGGTCAACGTATCTCGCGGGTGACGTACCTCGCTGGTGATTCGGCGGTTCCAATTTGAGTGGTAGAGAGTTTGAGATGCCGGCACCACACCACTGCTAGGGCAATGTGCCAGCGGATGAGTGACGCTGGCGATGTGACATGCTGCTCTGTCAAGACATCCCCCTCTCAACATATAAATTACCTGCGAAAACCATAGAGTGTCTACGAAGATTCTCTCATTCTGCAGTGTTGATGGAAAAGAAGCGTCAGGATCCCTCCCACATGCTGAATACCGTATACTTGGCGCGCGTATGACGAGGTTGGGAGCAACTCGGCTGTTCAGACGAAAGCAGGCTGTCAAATAGGACGTATCCGTGGAGCAGGCGTCGTGGTTGAAGTAATAATTTTAGCATTTATGCGGGGCTCAGTTGCTCAAATTCGCCTTCTATGCGGTCATTCAGCGCCGCCATCATTGCACTTTTCCTTAGGACACCAGATTTCTCGGTTCCTGGACTGCCGAATACCACTTCTCCATCGGCAATGGCACTATCTGACATTCCATCCAGGCCCTTCAGCACTCCTCGCATGTAGCTGATCACTTGCCCAAGGGCGATAAAGTCGACGTCCTCGTCGGCTTTGAATACATTTCTCCATACTGCTGTCGCTAGCACTGCATCACCCCTGATTAGCCCCTCGTCGTAGCCGGCAAGCAAGCCTCGCCATTGTATGTAAAGGTCCTTGAGGTACTTGTTCCTTATGGCACGTGAATGCACGTTGTGCAACTGCACCATTTTATCTTCCGCTGTGTAGAAAAATTGATCGAGGAGATGTTGATGCCATATTGGGGCGTCTTTGGCGGGAAAGCATCGCATGCGGACGGTTAGGAGATACATATGCAAGAACGTGATTTGGGCCCAGGTGTTGAAGGTCGGCGTCAGACCCAATGCTGTATGGGGTCAGTGGCTTGTTGCATTAGCTCCGGTAGAGCAGCCTTACTCTGATACCACCAGCTCTCACCTACCCCGAGGTCTTCGCCGTCTTTAGTTTTCGGTATTGGAAGGCTCTTGTCGCTCACTTGAGGTATGGTGTATGCAGCTTGCCTTGCGCTCTCCTTGACTAGCTTTTCGCAACTACCATATGCCACATAGGTCTCCGTCATCGAAGGAGGAAGTACTCTCCGCGCTTCAGCCGCAATTGTCTGGGCAGTGGTGCTGGATGCAGCACGGCCATCGCTTCTTGGGGTTTCCAGCTGAGCACCAGACTCCTGTTTTGGGGATGGCTCAACCGTAGATCGCTGCTTGCTGAGGGTGGACAGCGGTTTCTCGGGGGAGGACGAAGTGATAGACAGCAATCGAGAGCTGGCCTTTGATCGTGCTGGATAGAAGGGCGAGGTGGATCTCTTCAATGGCTGTTCATAACTGGGATTAGCTTTTTGAAGAGGCTCCCAAGAATACAAAAAGATGGAGACTGCAGAACCCAAGGATCTCACCGGTTGCAACAGAGCACGTAGGCAGACTCTACAGTGGGTATTCAGCGCCATTGGATCGCAATGACTGAGACGAAATTTAACTATTGTCCGATAATGAAAACTAAGTTAATGAGGCAGGCCTGGTCCATGCGATCATGACTTCAAACACTTTAGTTTGCTTTGTTTGCATGCCTTGGCGCGATCCAGATACTCCGTAGCTGCAGCTTGATACAAACCTGGTCATCAAAACCTTATTAATTACTCTCTCAGGGCTACAACTGAGTTACAGATGGAATGTATCTGTTTTCCTCCTCAGCAGCCCTCTTGTCTGCAATAGTGTCGCATGAGAAATGGGCAAAGCTGTGCGATGCGGAATCTACGACTGGGAGTTTCACAAAGCTCGTTCAAGCATCTGAAGTGATTTATTTCCATTCATAGGTTGCGCTCAGTTCGTTATAAGCGTACTGAATGTATTCATTGGTGCCTGCATACCTGCATTCTTCACCAACAACGATCCCATCTACCAAGCTTGTATCCCTGCCCTGTTGATGACCCGCCCTACATCAGTGTCTCTTTTTCCCTCCAGCACGTCACAAATAAAGTTGCCTCCTACGACAGGATTTTCGGCACCCATCTTTTTCAGCGCCTCTGCATTGCCGCCTAAACCTGTCGCAAGCAATCCAGGCGAGATACACCAGACCTTGACGCCGTCGTTTCTCAGAATTCGATCCCAATCGATCATGAGCATGTTGAGCGCCGTCTTGCTGCTGCGATACGAAATGAAGGACGGCGCTGCGGGCTTGGGCCACCCTGCCGGCGGTATGGTGTAACGAGGGAAATTTGGATCGGTTGCGCCTTGGAGGGTCGATGCACCGCTGGTGACAAAGAGGAGACGGGGAGTGGAAGATTTAAGTAGCAGTGGTATGAAGGTGGTAGTCATGACTTGAGTACCCGCTACGTTGACATCGTAGGCTTTATTCCAAGCTTCGCGAGCAGTCATCCGATGTGCCGCCAGTTCATTGTCGAAAGCTGCGCCTCCGTTGTTTACAAGCGCGTCGATGCGAGGATGATTCGCTTGGATATTTTCGTATGCCGCCGAGATTGACGAATCGCTCTCGAGATCGACTTGGACAGCCTCGAATGTAGTGTCTGTGTCCTTGCTGCCTTGGCTTTGTTTGACGGTTGCAATAGCTTCGTTGGCCTTGTTGATCGACCGTGCTCCAAGAATGATATGGTATGGTTTCGTCGAGGTGGCATAAAGCGACTTGACAATCTCCAGGCCAAGGCCTGTGTTTGCGCCCGTGATGAGAACAATGGTTTGGTCAGCCATTTCTGCAAGCTTTGAAGTGCTTGTGGGGATCAATTCAGATTGTTCAGATTAGAAGTCGATCATTGGGAGACGACTTCTCGCTCCTTCACTTTATACTGGACTGTGGTTCGGACTTAGCATTTTGCGCGGAGTTTATAGATTGCAATTATTTTTCTGGCTGCCGTCAATAATCATCCCGTCTCGCATTAGTTTTCAGAGGTGGCTAGCCGAGTTGATGATGATGGATTATCCTGGCTTGCAAAGAAGACGTTTATGTGCCAACTGTGAGCTGTGTGTTCGGAGCCGTTGCACGATCTCACGAAGAGCATTCCATGAATGGGCCGAGCAGTATCACTACTAAATGAATCTCATTGAGCTTTGATCATTCTCAGAAGTTGTGGCCTGTATAGGCTCTTACTTATCTAATATGATTGGCCGCTGAGAACTACCTGATAATGGTACGCTCAAGTGTTTTGCCCACAACAGCTAACAGATCGTTCAGGTTGTTGGGGTCTCGCAATTGCGCTGGTGCGTCCTGTCCTTTCATTGCAAGCTTCTGAGAAAGGTTTAGCTCTACTCGTCAACCCATGTGGGAAGAGGATGCCATACCTGCCGCACTGCTTCATAACTCTCCTCTTTCGCCACATACTCTCTGATCACTTCACCGGTCGCAAACTCAACGTACACTCTGGTATCTCGCATTCTGACAAGAACGTTGTCCAAGCGCATAAAGAATCGGCAAAGAAGAAGCAGCCGCGCTGGCATAATTCTAATCTTGCAAGAGTAGAGGGTGATTCCATTGTCCGCCATTTCATCCTCATAGAGCATGACTTCGTCAAAGAAGACAATTGGATCAGGGCGTTTCAGGAGCTCGAGAGGTATGGCCTTGTTGGAGGGTTCAAAGGGAGAGGTTTTCGTATGCATGGTTCCCTTATAGTCTGTGCTATACGACCAGTCGAAGGGCTTGACGACTTCTGTGATACCCTCGTGTTTTTTTTCTCTGCCTCCTCTTAGCATCCGCTAGTCTTTCTGGGTTCTAAGCCCCGCGTACCGGGTACTCTGCCATTCTTTTGAATGTGCGACTTGTAGCATCGATCCTCCACTCTTGTCAACCCTATCCAGCGCATCGAAGGCATTGAAGCTTATGCCCCATCCGCTAGCAGGGTGTTCGATAGCAATTGAATTGTCACCAAAGATCATTTCGGGAGGTGTTATACCGAGCTTGGTGGTCATTTGCTCGATAGGCTCGGCTTTGAGAATGGGTCGCTTTTTTGTGGTAATTCTGAATCCATTTTGAGTGATGTAGTTCCCAGCATCATTGCTAGACGGATAGCGCGAGTCAAGGTCTTGCTGACCGTTTACGGCCATCTTGGACGCACGGGTCAGTTTATTTTTTATAAGATACCCTAGCATGGGCAAGTAAGAGAAGGAGCCCCCGAATCTATTGAGCCGAGGATTTACCGCGGGATAACAACCAGGGTTAGGGCTGTTGCTCCCCAAATGTTGAAAGTCATTCCTACCGGGACTGGATTTTCAAATGCGCTTGTGATATATTCAACAAGGGCTGGACTACCCAGGTTACTTGCAAAGCCATCGCACTCCGGTCATTGTATCTTCCGCGACTATGGCGATCCGCGCTCTTGAATCGCGCCTCGAGCGCATGTCTGTGAATGATGAGAATGAGCCTACTAATGGCGGTTCAATATACCAAAAGCCAAAGGTCAATTCGACCCCTGTCGCTCTGGGGGCAATATACTGACGAGCAACAGAGCTCTCTCGTAACGGCGATTACTTCCTCCAGCTTAGCTACAACCACCCAATTGACGTCGAACCCGAATCGCTCCAACCTCTTGAAGATCGCTATCCACAACAATAATGAAGGCATGCCAAAACCCCCTGCGATTGCCACTGTCAATATCGTGTCACAATCATCTCAATGGCGTGGCTCGAACATGCCTTCAACGGCAACATCTCCGTCACGGAAGAATGTCAGCACCACGTCTTCCGCTAGATGCTCGGACGAAAACGTTGTGCAACGGCTATCAAATCCTCCCATTTACGAGCAGCCGCAACCGAAGAAGTTCCATTTAGGGATGTTTGAGATCGGCAAGCCTTTAGGTAAAGGCAAATTTGGCCGAGTCTACCTTGCCAAGGAACGGACGACGGGCTTTGTTTGCGCATTAAAAGTTCTCCACAAAAGTGAGCTGCAGCAAGGCAAGGTCGAGAAGCAGGTCCGAAGAGAGATCGAGATACATAGCAACCTTCGTCATCCCAACATTCTGCGATTCTACGGCCATTTTCATGACAGCAAGCGTGTGTTCCTGATCCTTGAGTTTGCGGGCAAAGGAGAGCTATACAAACATCTTCGCCGCGAAAGCAAATTTCCGGAATGGAAAGCGGCACAGTATATTGCTCAGATGGCAGCTGCACTGAAGTATCTGCACAAAAAGCACGTCATGCACCGGGATATAAAGCCTGAGAATATTTTGGTGGGTATTCATGGCGAGATCAAGATATCCGACTTCGGCTGGAGTGTCCATGCACCAAATAACCGAAGGAATACAATGTGCGGAACCCTGGATTATCTTCCGCCGGAAATGCTCAAGCCAGGAAGCCAGGAAAACTTTTATAACGAGAAGGTCGATCTTTGGAGCCTGGGGGTGTTGACGTACGAATTCCTTGTGGGAGAGGCTCCCTTCGAAGACACTCCTATAATGACCCAGAAACGGATCGCAAGAGGCGAAATGACAATTCCTGGCTTTGTGAGCAGAGAAGCAGGGGACTTGATCAAACGCGTAAGGACACTCGGACTTCCGATCGAACAATTGCTAATAAGTCTGTAGCTATTGGTCCTCGATCCTGAAAAGCGAATATCGTTGGACGAGGTGCAAAAGCACCCTTGGATCGTCAAACACTGCATCAAGGGTGAGAGGGCAACGCAGCGGAGTTCAGGTGCAAAAGAGCCAAAGCAACTGATAAAAGAAGAAACGACATAATCATCACGTTCGCGACAGCTATCCATCTGTCAGATGGTACTGACAGCATTACTTGTTGCATTAAGGAGTTCTTGCATGTGATTGGACTTGTTGGGTATCCCATGACTGTTGAACACTATAGCAATGCTGAAATTACTTCCGACAATATTAATATGGACTGTGGAAATCCGACTCATCTGTAGATTTCGTCAAATGGTCTTGTGTCCGCAAAACAACTGTCCCACACCTCGTTGACCACCTTTGCCGCTTGCACGTCGTCCTTACAGAAAGGTCGGCCAGCCACTGACAGCGTAGCCCGTCTTCTCACGCATTCTTGATGCTGCTGCGTGAGCTTCCTTTGACCTCGAGTGAAGAATTCTCGAAGCCATCTGCATTCTCCGCTCAGCGATGAGGCCCTGATCTCCGTACAAGCGGCATGCCGTAGATCGTTTTCCCAATCAACTTTGAATCGTAGGTGATCATAAGCGTGTACCATTTCTAGTCCGCACTTAGTATCATGACGCCCGAGCGGAAAGGCAACCATCCGCTCATACCGTGTGCTAATGTGTCCTCCAGATGGCCCTGGTTTCGAATATTGTTTGTACATATCCTGATGCCATAGACGGGATCAAACCCTCCAGATTGGGACGTATGACAGCGGCGGCAATCGACATTTTGTTGATTTATGTCTCCTCCAAGATCATTGAGCTTCTCTCTCATGAAGCGTATGATTGGGCCTATGTAACCGTTGCACGACTCAGCAAATCATCCCCCTCCATGTCCACGGTCTGGGGGTGCTTTCGTACTATAGGATAAGAGATAGTCTCTGTACTTTTCGCACCGTTTGATGTCGGCCTCCTCATATCGATCGTCGCGGGCTTTGCGATACTGCATTCGTCCTTCGGGGCTCATACCACCAGAGAGCAATGTGAATGTATTCCGCCATCGTGTCCAGCTATCGTCTCCTGGTATGAAGCCTGTGTCCTGGGTCTTGGGCTCTGTACTGGACTCGTGGTCCGACATCGGTGTAGCCGGGGGGTTGAAGGGGAAGGAAAGCGCGGTCGGCGGGAAATTTCTTCCCCTCCGCACTCGACCGCCTCCGCACAGAAACAAACCAAGCGCACCGGATTAAAGAACCAGGGGAAGACTCACGTTAGGAATTGACTCATGGCGGTCTAAAGAAGAGATCGACTCATTGAATCCTCAACTGTGCAAATGACTTTAAAAGAGTTGCTCAAGCTGAAAGGATCTTCTCAAAGGTAAGCATGAAGACCCACCAACGACTAACCATCGTGATCAAGCTCGGTATGCATATGGTTCGTCATTGTGCTAAAGCTCGCGCTGATTCAGTTTTGCTACTCAGGATCAAGCTCCATAATCAACGAGCATACGCACCAGCCGATCTTGTCCGTACTATCATCCATTGTTGAGACCGCAGTCAAGCTCCGTAAAGATGGTCACCGAGTGGTCATTGTCTCCTCGGGAGCCATTGCGATGGGTCTACGGCGGATGGGCATAGAGAAGAAGCCGAAGTCGCTGGCCAAGAAGCAGGTAAACTCATAAAAACCATATCATGAGATGCAGACGGAATTGACGGTCACTAGGCATTGGCATCAATCGGACAATGCCAGCTCACTGCTCTTTGGGACGGTCTGTTCCAGCATCTACAACAGCCGTCATCCCAAGTGCTCTTGACTAGAAGCGAATTCGCTGATGTGAGGATCGAGAAGCCACGATACCTCTTGCGGGCACTGGCTGATTGGAATCGCAGCGGAACAAATACCTTATGGCGCAAGATACCTTCACGGAGCTTTTCAATTTCGGCGCAATTCCGATCGTCAATGAGAATGACACAGTCGCCGTAGCCGTATGCCGTCCGCTTCTGCGAGAGCATAAATCCGATTGCTGAACCTTGACAGGAAATCAAATTCGGTGACAACGACACCCTCTCCGCCATCACTGCTGCCATAGTCCAAGCTGATTATCTATTTCTCATGACCGATGTCGATTGCCTCTACGATAAAAACCCTCGTACGAATGCAGACGCTCAGCCCATTGAAGTGGTCGAGGACATTTCCTCCCTCGTAGCTGATGTCTCCTCCGCTGGCTCAAGTCTCGGGACCGGCGGAATGTCGACCAAGATCGGCGCCGCACGTTTGGCTACTGCTGTGGGAGTAACGACGGTCATTACGCGCTCCTCAAAACCAGAGAACATATTCGAAATAGTCCAGCATGCACAAGCTTCAAAGCCAGCTCTAGGAGACTCGATCTCTTTAGCATCAGAAGCAATGGACACCCCTCCCTTATCCAACTCGATATCTTCGCTACACATCGAGACGCCTTCGAGAGTCCCCTTGCACACCCGTTTCCTGCCTGATCCGAAGCCCATCCGTGATCGTTCTTTCTGGCTGCTCTATGGACTTGCCGCGCGCGGGACAGTCTACATCGACGAAGGCGCCTATCGCGCTCTAGCATCGAAGGCGGGGCTACTTCCGGCGGGCATTGTTGCCGTCGAAGGTACCTTCAGCCAGCAGGAAGCCGTACGATTATGCGTCGTAGCCGACAAGAAAACCCCCGTCGATTTAACCTTGGCTGCGTCGGACGGCAAGGTTGAAGACGAAAAACCTCGCCTAGCATCACAAGAGGTTGGAAGGGCATTAGTTAATTATTCCTCGGCGGAGATTGCAAGAATCAAGGGCCTGCAGAGCACGGAGATCCAATCTGTGCTGGGATACAATGAGTCGGATTATGTGGCTTTGAGGGGGAATGTCAGCTTGGAGAAGAGAGACAGGAGTAGGCCTGCGACGCCGGGCCCCTGACATCCTTCGGCACTTTTGAACTCAGGGCAGGCTAAGCATGCTTTGCGATCGTTTCTTAGGTTCCTTCCAAGCTCCACAAACCACTTAAGGCTTCAGAGCTCAGGGAGAAACTAGACAATTTAATCCATGGTTGCGACGACCCAGGAACAATCCACTTGCTCACACTTTGCCCCTTTTATGTCGTCCTCCCCATCCCAGACAGAAATTATTGACAGCCCTGATTCCACGGATCACATTCTCAATCCCAACAGTGCCGATCTTGATTCACGGATATGGCTCAGTAGTTGTGCTCAACTGGATCAAAGGCGATTGTGAAGCTGGCATAAGCTCGATTGCAACATGGCCAGACTAAAGCTAAAGCTCATTCTCGTCATAGATCATGGTACCCGGCTGCTCCTTGCCTATCCTCGTGACACAAGCGATGACAACTCCGAAGAGTAGTGCTCAGATTTCGTAGGTACAGGAGTCCTGCAAAATCGTCGCCCGAAGTAGAACCAAGCAAAACGTTCTTCTCCCCAACTCACCTGCTCCCTCGACTTCACCCCGAGAAAGCCTCCCTACCGCGCATCAACCATCTGACTACTCCCACTATGCGGCGTCACATCCTCAATCTCCAACGCCCAATCATCCACCTCCCTAAACTTCTGCGCCAATCGCCTCATCTCCCCCTTCACAGCTGTTGCGCTTTTCCCATACACCTCCCCTCCCTTCCTCTTCATCCCCTCTCCTTCCCCTCCCTCACCCCCTTGCCCCGCCTCCTCGTCACTGCCCTCATCCTCTGGCAGCTCCATAGCTATTTTCCTCGCATACGTACTCCCCACCTTCCCACCACCGACCTTCGCACCCCCTTTCCCAGCCTTCCCCCTCGGCGTAGCCGCCCCCTTCCTAGCTTTCGCATTCGGCGCCTTGTGGTAGCTTAGCTCATCTTGGTCCTCGCTCAGCTCGACATCGCTGCTGCTCGGGAGATCGAACTCCGAGACTTCTTTGTCCTTGGGGCGAAGACGTCGGCGCGGAAGGAGGTTCTGCAGGCTGGCTGTTGTGAGAGGTTTTGGAGGGGGTTTCTGGGGGGAGCGCCTGGGGGAGGGGTGGGAGGAGGTTGTGGAGAGGGGGGAGGGGGGAGGGGAAAAATCGCGGGGCGGTTTGTTGAGGTGTCGGGGTTTTGGGAGGGAGGTTGGTGGAGGTGGTGGTGGTGGTGTTGACTTCGGGGGGGGCCGCGAGCGGGAGGGTTGCGGGCTGCTGATTGTGGGTGGAGCGGGATCGGAGGGTGCGTGTGGTGAGGATAGTTGGGTGGAGTGGATGAGTGGGAGAGAGGGTTCGCGGGCGTCTTCGTCGGCGGGGATGTCGAATGGGTCGGCCTCCGCTGCTTGAGGACGTGGAGGTGGCGAAGAAGAAGGCTGAGAGGGCGATGATTGAGAAGCAGGGACTTGGACCTCGGGCTCTGGTGAGCCGAACTTGCGCTTGCGGGAGCTGGACGTTTGTAGCACGCTTGGAGCTGAGGCTGAGGGCGTGCTGTGCGCGTTTGTGGGGTGGGATCTGGGTTTCATGAATGGGGTGGACTCGTCTTCGGGCTGGAAATCGTTCAGGCTGTCGTCATCGTCGCTGTCTTCGGCTGCTGGTTGCTGGTGTTGCGCTTGGACCATCTGGAGCAGACTTGGTTTTCGTGGTCTGCGCTTGAAGTCTGCCAGGACCGAGGACTCTCTTCTCAGCGGCGGCCGAGCCTCCTCCGTCTGGACTGCCGGCGAGATTTCGACACCGGGCAAAGCCGTACCAGATGCGCGCTGCTGACACGCCATCTCTCCGTCTTCACTCCCCAATTTTCCCCCCTCCTTCGCAGCCTTCTCCTTGGCCAAAGCCGCGTCTCTCCGCGCCTCAAGCGCGTTAATAGCCCGATCGTGATCCCCATCCCTCGCGATCCTCGAGAAAGCAGCTCTCTTCCGTGTCCTAGGAGGCTTGAGGCGCGCCGCGGTAGCGACATCCTCAGCGGCCAGTGCACCGCTCATGGTGGCCTCCTGGCGCGCGACGCCGCGCCGATTAAGTCCAGTTGGGTTCTTGGTGACGAGGCCTTCGCTGTCGTCGCTGGTTGTGGCTGCGAGTTCGGAAAGAGGTTGTAGTGGGCTGGAGATCTCGCCGTGGGAGGTGGTTGGTTTTACGACGCGTAGGGTGGGCTGTGAGGGCGCCACTCGAGCGCGCTTGGGACGAGGCATGTCGATGTAATCGTCAGCGACTGATGAGGCCTCTAATGAATGAGTGTGGCAAGGTGTACACGCGATCGACTGTGGTGAGATTGAAGGTGCTTGAGTGAAGTGGTGACGTTGTGAACGCGTCAAGATGTTCGGCTTGGCGCTAGGGCTTTCTAGTCACAGCGCGCCATACCACGTGACTTGATTGTCATTCTACAAGCAATGGCTGGCGTCATCTCGCCCAAGGTGCTTTAGAAGACGCAGAAAAATCGAGCGCGTAAGGAATAGCTTTCTCAGGAAGTTCTCTATTTGATGTTCCTCTGATTCTGAATGCAATAGCGACATGGGTATCATTCCAATCAAACTTCCTTAAAACCAAATGCACTCAAGCATCACAGTGCATCCTCGAACTCCGCTTCATCGTCTTCATCGGAGATTTTGTCAGGTGGGGTAGCCTTATCCCCTCCAAAGCTGTTCTCCTGAGTGTCCAATCTGACCTTCTTGGTGGGGCGACCATCGTCTTCGAAAGTTGCTGCACGCTTCGAACCTGCAGGGGTAGAAGCCCCTGTGCCTGGGTTGCTACTGCCTGACTCGCTCATCTGGACTTTCAGGATGCCGTTCGGGAAGCTATTTGTGAGTGAGTCGCCAGGCGCGGAAGTGGAACTCGAGGGAGTATTGGCACTTGTGGCATCAATACCCACATTCTCAAAATCATCCTCGTCGTCGCCACTTGATTCATCACGTTCTTCCTGGGCTTCCTTCTCCCTTTCTGCTTGCATCTGAGCATAATATGCAGATAGCTCATCGTTCACGACAGTGGCATCCTTCTTCTCGTCTTCCTCGACTTTCGCAGTCTCGAGCCAAGCAGCACTAGCCATACGATCCCGCTGCGCAAGACCGACAGCAGTCGTCTCTCCTGTCACGGTAGAGCTTGCTATCCATTGTGGCACCACATTCTGCGCGGCGATTGCCGCTTTTCGCTTGGCCGCCGCGGCCTGCTCTTCGTCAGTCTTCTCCGAATTCGTTGTCAAATTTATCTCTAATAGCGGGGCAGCCTGTGCGACGCCTTTAACTGTAACTGGCGGACCTCGAGCCCCATCGCCTAGCGTAGTTGGCCTCAATGGATTGATACCTTCGTTCCTGCCCACTGGTTTGGCAACGGCTAAGGCTGATTCAAAATCATTCTGAGGAATGTCTTGAGCATCGATCTGTTGCAAAAGCTTCAAGAGCTTATCCAGTTGACCCATGAGCCTGCTTTGTTTCTCGTGGCCCCCTGACTCCCCACCCGCTGCATCATCGCATTCCAGCAGCTCGCCGCAGCGGTGACATAGGAAGCCTTCCGGGCCGACATTGTTCAGGACCTCAAGTTCAGTCCAGCCTGCCTTACAACGAGGGCACTTGTAGTCTTTCCGCTCCTCGGTGGACTTGTACATGTCCTTCACCTTCTGCGTGAGGAGGAAAACTTTGAGCTTGATAGCGTCTATGGTTTGATGAAAATTGATGTAGTAGTACTCCCTATTGATGGGTCGCTGTTGGCCTTCACGGTATTCCTGCCTTGTGTGGCTATTATCTCTCCGTCAGGCACAGCTGCGAAAAACAGCATCTGTTTGCCCAACTTGTATACTTACGTTGTCATCATGCGGTCCTCTCTCAACTTGCCGCATAGTTTTCGTAGATCTTTCTGTTGCATGTTCAAGACCAGAGCAAGCTCTTCATTAGGCAGCCTAAAGTACTTTTCAGCACTGACCCCAGCCTTGGTCAGATGTTCAACCTACGCTGAATGAATCATCAAGGCATCAATGACTAGTATTTGTCTAGTCTCATAGAAGGCTCGAGCGACGCTCCGGATCAGGGATTGTGCTAGATCCATGATGGCACTCGAAGTATATGATCTAGGTTTCAGTTGAAGAGCAAACGCCCCAGAAGAGGGATGATTACAACGTGTAAAGAGTGTCGGCGTAACAGATTGAATCAAAGATTGTGCAGATGAGACATTGGAAGGAATCGAATTGGCTGGAAGGTGAATAATCGATGGGAAATAAGAGAAACAAACATGACAAAAGAAAAAAGATCGATGCAGCTGACAGATGTGAAAGAAGTGAATCATTTCCGACACTGGGGGAAGCGCGGGTAAGGCGCCTACGCCACAGGGCGTGCTAGTGTCACAATGTCTTGGCATACTGCTAGATCCTTGTGATCGCTAGTCCAGTATCGTTCATGCTATCTCGGCTGGTAAACTCAATCGTCAAGTGCAAATCCCTACCAGGTCTTCAGCAGCGTCGAATTTCGAAAGAAACGTCATGGAGTCTTCGCGAAAGCGCCCTGCATCCCCAAATCGGTCTGGAGATCAGAAACGTGCACGGAGCGACAGGAGCAATCACGAAAGAGGCAATTCGACGGGTCGAGGTCGTGGCGGCCGAAATAAGAGAGCAGATATGGGTCGGAAGGAATGGAGGTAAGCGGTAGATTCAGAACCCCACTTCTTGTACCCACTAATTAATAAAGCCGCAATGCCATAGACAAGAGAACGAAGATTGAACAGGGCCACCAAGATGCTGAACGTAGGAAGCTGGAAGGGAACGAGAAGGATCTGCCTATCTATGCTACCCAATTCTCGAAGGAGGAGCTTGAGGCAGAGACTAAGAAGCCCAAACGAAAAGTCGCCGTAATGATCGGGTATGCAGGCACCGGATACAAAGGATTGCAGCTGTAAGTTTGATGACTGTACTGTTGTCAAGATGAAAGCTGAATGCGTGTAGTTCTCACCGTGAGAAAACCATCGAGGGTGATCTGTTCAAAGCCTTCGTCGATGCAGGCGCAGTATCCAAAGCCAATGCCGATGACCCGAAAAAAGTTTCTCTCGTACGCTGCGCTCGAACAGACAAGGGTGTACACGCTGCTGGCAATCTACTATCATTGAAACTCATTGTCGAGGACGCGGATATCGTTGAGAAAATCAATCGACACCTGTCTGCGCAAATCAGAGTATTCAGTATTGAGAGAACTAACGCGGGCTTCAGCGCCTACCATTTCTGCAATTCAAGGATCTACGAGTATTTAATACCTACTCACTGCTTTCTACCGCCTCATACAGATAGCTACCTAGGACGCAAGCTGGACCAGCTGGCTCAAGAGGCCGATGACACCGAGGCCTATCGCGAGCGGCGATGCGAGGTTTCGTCGTTCTGGGCTGAAGCTGAAGAAGCACATATCAAACCAATCCTTGACCAGCTAGATCCATCAATAAAGCTTATAGTACAGAAGGCTCTTTACGAGATGAACCTCAAGGAAGCCGAAGAGGAGTTCCCCCTAGTGAAAGAGGATCAAAAGGTCGAGAAGGAGGGCTCTCCGCTAGAGACGCGCATTGATTCTGGCGTCGGCTTGGACGTGCTAGCGAGCGCCGAGGCCAAGACAATCGAGTCAATCCAGACGCATTCAGACACCACGAAGCCAAGTCCCAGCTCTGGAACAGTGACGGAGCAAGCTCTACAAGACTCGGAGGCTGGAGATAAAGACCTTCCGAAGACGGACGGTGCCACCATAGACCCCAAACTCAAAGAACCCTCACCTCTCGAAATCTCCATCCGCCAACTCAAAGCCGCCTACATCGCCGCAAAGAAAGCGTACCGCATCGATCCTCGACGCCTTGAGCGGGTTCGCTCCGCCCTCTCTCGCTTCGACGGCACCCACAACTTCCACAACTACACTATCGACAAAGGTCCCCGCGATCCCTCTGCAAAACGCGTCATCAAGTCCTTCGTCGTAGCCGCCGACCCCATGATCATCAACGACACGGAATGGCTTTCCCTAAAAGTCCACGGGCAGAGCTTCATGATGCATCAAATCCGCAAAATGATCTCCATGGTCGCTCTGATAGTCCGCTGCGGCTGCCATGAGGGCCGTATCCAGGATAGCTACTTACCACAGAGACTCAACGTTCCGAAAGCGCCGAGTCTGGGGCTGTTGCTCGAGAGACCGGTGTTCGATGCGTACAATGAGAAGTTGTTAGGGTTTGGGAGGGAGGCTATTGATTTCGGTAAGTATGAGAAGGAGATCGAGGAGTTTAAGCAGAGGGAGATTTATGAGCGGATCTTTGGGGAGGAGGAACAGCATGGCCAGTGAGTATCCCGTTGTGAGGAATCTCTATGGTGTTTGCTGAGTGCGTGGTGCAGGTTTCATAGCTTCTTCGGGGCACTAGACAACCTCAAGAATTCGAGTCTGCTGTACCTCTCTTCTGTCGGGGTAGAAGCGGTACAGAAGAACGATGTACCAATGAGCAAATCCCAAGGAGCACGAGAGACCGCTCTTGACGGCGCTTCTTCAGATGAGGCAATGAGTGGTGCCGAGGATGATTGAGTGACTGATAGGGCTTTGAAAGGGGGGAGGTGGTACAATGGTCCTGGTCGATAAAGGTTAGAGTTGAGGTTCAAGCCCTAAATTATCGATCTGGGGTCAGACGATTATAGAGCGCATGTCAGATTATACCTTGCCCCTATGCTCCCCCCTTAGCCGGCTACTGGGAGCATATTGAGATGTACATAGTCCGGAGCGCTGAAATGCCATGTATTGAAATGCAGGTCATCGATCTGCAAAAGCTTTCCAACTGTAGATTGCATGTTTCGGGGGGGGCCAAATCATCGCTACAATTCTATCGTTATCTTCAGCATCATATATCAGGCGCTTAGTTCAAATAATAGTTCTCTTCTCCTGGCGTGGCTGATACTTGATAAAATATTCGCTTGGTCACTTCATCCAAAACTCCCAAAATTCCACCTCTCCGCATATGCTCCGTACTCCAGACTCAGATATAGCTAACTTTGACACCCATACCGATGGTCCTCTGGACCTTCTCCCATGCTTGTGTGATTTTGGCTTTCACGTCGCGGCGGCTCAGGGCTACCACGATGCCGAGCAGAAAGAGCACAAAGCGAAGCAAAGCCATTGGATTACGAGACGCAGACCTTGTCAGGCTTGCCATGAACCGCTGAAGGTTGCTTATTATGGCTGCGCTGCGCTTGTAGACGCTCATTGAAGGTGCTGGTTGCTTCGAGGATCTGATGGGTGGGGAGTTTGAGGGTTGTGGTCGTGTAGGCTTTGAGGGCGGTTTTAGAGATGGTTTTGGCATAGCTGGTGGTGGGATAGCTGAAGGGTTTGCGTTCTCGATGCCGAAGTCCTTGTCGCTGTTCTGGCGGCGATGAGCTGATTCTGGGGGTGGCGCAGGAGTAGACGCTTCGGTTTCATTGTTGTCCCCAGTAATTCCACTATTGGCCGCCTGCTGCTGTTCGGGCTCGATTGTCGTCGCATGGGCAGGCACTTCAGTCATTTTAATTCCATTCCCCTGCTTATTTTGCCGTTCCGCCTCCTCGAGCTGTTGGCGCATCTCTTCGCGCTCGTCTTCCGTGAAAAGCTCGCTCAAAGAGATGAGCGTGCGAGCATAGTCCCACTCTCCATTGCTAGGTAGAACGTCGGTAGCCAACATATGTATAATTGAGCGATTGAGACGCATTTCGCGATTTGAGCTCGACGTGTTCAAGCCAGTATGGGTCGAGCTGGAGATGTAGGACTCAAGGTACCGCTGGTTCTCTCTTTGATCAGTTGCATATAGAAGGACTAGCTGACCTCTGCGTAATTTTTATAAGCTCTCGTCATTCGTGATAAGTCAGGATTGCCCTTACAAGTCCCAAACAACTTCAGCTTCTACATCCGCAAGTTTTCCTCCATATCCACCTTGCAGAACTTGCTTCCAGATAGTACTGCCCAAGACTCTAGTTGTAATCTGACGCCACTTGTCGCGCCCAAACTCCGCTACACCTTCATTTGGTCCTGACCCGATAATCGCATCAAGGAGCTTGAAATACAGAACCCAGACCTTGACACGAAGACTGCTTTTTGCTGTTGCGATAGGCGATCTATCGGTAAATGCCTCATCTTCGACGAGACCAGCCTTTGGCGTGGGAGGGGAAATTAGAGCCTCTAGGATATCATATGCTTCCCGAAATTGTTTGCTTGAGAAGTAGCCCTGAGCAAGGTCATAGTCATTAGAGATCTGCTTCTTGCTCCACGGAGTCGGCTCGAGCAGCGAGTCGAGCGATGAAGTCAAAGTAGCTTCTGGAGGATTATAATAAGCAGTGTCAATGGAAGTTGTGCTCATACTTCTGTCAGATATTGTGGAACCCAGATACGTTATTGGTGAGATGCGTTGAGGAGTTAATTTAGACGGGCCGAGATTAGATACCCGCGATAAGATAAATCCTATTATCGTGGATCGCCGCTAAGCTTTGTAACTTCAACTTCAAAATCATGAAGATAAACTGATCAGAATCCAAAGTTGTGCTGTTGAAGCGCGTGGAATCAGCGATGGGGTCATGTTCTGTGAATGCAGCCCCACACAGACTAGTGGGGCGAACTAATCAGGTCAATTCTTGCAACCTTTTCCACCTTTCCACCTCCATCTCCAAGCACCCAACCTGCAATCACTGGGGGGTACCTTCTTTGCCTTTTGCACTGGGCAAACAGGCAAGCCTTGCTTGCGTGTTTTCAATCTCATTCTTTCTAGAAGTTACACCCTGACAGTAGCATATTCAATGCCCCACAACACCTGAGTGGCACCTACCATCCGAAATGGATGTCTCACGCCAGGATTTCAGTGCTAAACTCAACTTTGTCCTTGGAGACATTGCTCTTTCCCACTTTGTTACTATCGATCTCGAGCTGTCTGGTATTCCGGGTCAACAGACCAACAAGCCTAAGAGAGACGTCCAAGGCTTAACCGGGCTACCGACGCTACAAGAGAGATACACGGACATCAAGAGTGCTGCAGAGAAATATGAAGTGCTTCAGTTAGGTATCACTTGCGTCCTAAAGTATCCAGAAGAAGGTAAGGCGTCATGTTGTTGTCATGGACTACCTGCAGGCTTACATATGGAAGGCAAATATGTTCTCAAACCATACAACTTCTTCCTGAACCCGATTCCAGATAGTCGCTTGGACATAGGACGCGTAGTCTCGTATCAGAGTGGAGGTACGACTCGCTCCAACCATCATGCGTGCGAGAGAAGACCTGCTGACATGATCTAGCTGTCGAGTTCCTCCTGAGCCATGGATTTCGCATGGAAGCGCCGTACCTACACGGCGTACCTTATCTTTCCCAAGAAGAAGAAGCGGCTGCAAGAGCTGCTCAGCAAGCGAGGTCTACCATGCCTAACATTGAGCTTAACGAGACCGAATGGGAGTCTTTGATGTTCCTGGAGAACCTCCGAGACAAAATCGATGCCTGGCGCGATGGCAGAAAAGTGATATTCACAGTCTTTCCGACGAAAACCCTGCTAACATCTTAATAGCTCGGGTCCGCCGACTACTTGAACATTCCATCCTCCGACTCAACGACCTCGAACACTGGTACTAGGGGCCTAAACGGATATCAGAAACGCCTAGTCCATCAGTATGTTCGCATAAACTACCCGGATCTTGTTACCATGAGCCGCCATGGTTTCATCCAAATCCTCCGCTATGATAAGACACGTGAAGATGCCAATCAAGCGCGGAAGGACCGAGTTTTCGAACAGAAGATGGAAGCCCAAATTGGACTCCGTTGGCCTGTCGAGGCGCTAGCTAGAGGGAATCTGGAGGGTCTCACCGCCAACAGCTTCCTGGGCGACAAAGACGATGTGGCCGAGGCTCTGTCGGATCTGAAAGCTGCGCTGCAAACCAAACAGACCATCCTCGTAGGACACAATGTTTTCATGGACTTGGTATACCTTTACCAGTGTTTCTTCGGTCCACTACCGGATCTGGTTGAAGACTTCCAAGAGGTGATGCATAAGCTATTCCCTGTCATCATCGATACGAAGTACCTTGCTACCCGAGAAGAGGTTCACCCAGAGTTGGCTAGGTCCTCGCTTGAAGAGCTAGACGACCAACTCTCCGCGCAAAAGTTCCCAATCATTGGTAAGTTTAGCGAATGAGACAAGATGTAGAACACCTACTAACAAATGTGCTCGCAGAGACACACCCGCATCATACGAAGTATACCTTGCACAAGTCAGCTCATGAAGCCGGATACGACAGCTTTCTGACAGCCAGAGTCCTCATTCGTCTCTCGGCCAAGCTCGATACTAATGGTCACTACCAAGCTAACGCGCCAAACCGCATGGCTGAAGAAGCTTACTTTACTGCATCCGGAGGCGGAGGTGTTTCAGTTGTCCACCAGCGAGCCAATCATCCGTCTAAGAGTAAGGCTACCGGTCCGCTCGAAGACGAGCGCGTTTCTACTAGCAGCGACGACGGCTCTGACCTTTCTCGTCCAAACCCTCAAACCTCCTATGGCAGACGTCAGCACAAGGAAGCCAAGAAGCCTACGAAATTTTCGCACGCTGGCAGATACGATGCTCTTGAAGGCCTTGACGGGGAGTCTCCAGAATCCTCTGTTTCCGAAGGTAGCCCGACGAAGGCTACTGACACTCAAGCAGACGAGATTCTCGCGATGCCGACCTTTGATGACGACTTCTGGTCCTGGTATCGCAACAAGTTGAGGGTCAATGGAACTGTGGAGGGAGTTTGTAGCATGATGGGCGATGCTTATGGCCCGGTCTACTTGAGGTAGACTACTCTGCTGAACCAGGTCTAGTTGCGACGGTGGACAGTTTCATCATGAAAGAAGGAAGACGAGACAAAGCCACTTATTCTGCAGGCTCTTAATATGTACGTAGGTTGCCACTGTCGATTTGCTTAGTACGAAGCTGAGCGACTGCACCTCTTGCAATAATTCCACTCCACTCAACTCAATACTGAAAACTTCAGCATGATTTAGTGTTCATCATCAGCTCACTTGCACAGTGCTCTCCCGCCACTAGTGGTCGCATGTTCCCAACTTGAGGCATGTCTATCCCAGCTCGTATAGTCGATGTGACTCGCTGCACACCAATACAGTAAGTCCGCTTGTACGGTGACTTTGGATTACAACACCCGAAGTCAGCCATAAGACAGAGTAGTTTGCACGTTTAGGAAGAACTACCCCAATGAACATAACCGGCCGAGCGTAGAAATCGTCAATTCATCTATAGTTATCTACTGCCACTTTTATATGCAGTATATACCTTATCACGCATTCCCCGCTCACGAACCCAACCCCTTCACAATCCTCTCCACATCTCCCACCCCCTGCCTCACCCCCCTCGCATAATGCAATCTCAGCAGCTCCCCCTCCCAAACCGTGCTCGCAAACGGGTTACTCCCCTCCACCTCCCCCCTCAACGCATCGAAAACCCCGTCCCCCTTCCTCTCCTCTGTATTCCACAGACTCGCAACCTTCCGCCCATGCATCTTCAGCACTTGGCTCAGCAGCGCCAGCAGCGCCACCGATGACTTCTCCGGTGTCTGCAGCAGCGCCGTGAAGAGCTGTTTCGTGAAGGCGGCGACGCGGAGGGGGGGCGTGGACCGGGATGTCAGAGCGGAGGTGAGAGCGGAGTGTAGCAGGGAAGCGGTAGTGCGGAGGTTGACTTTGTTGTGGTTGGTGGATTGGCATTGGGGTTGTGGGTTTTGGGCGTGAGGATCGGGGAGATGGAGGGATTTGGAGGAGTATTCAAGGTTGGGGTTGAGGGCTAGGGCGTAGAGGGATTTGTAGAGGTGGGTGGTGAAGAAGGAGAGGTCGAGGGAAAGGGAGGAGGCGGATTTGGCGACGTCTTGGCCGTCGAGGAGGGCGAATGCGGTGTTGATGCAGAGGAGGGTGGAGCGCGTGGATGAGGCTGGGGAGATGGGGTTTTGGGGGCTTTGGTCGTTAGGAGTTTCGGAGTCCTCGGATGAGAGGGCCTCGGCGTCATTGATTAGATCTTTGAGGGCTTCCAGGATGTCGTCAAAGAAGTCTTGGTTGATGAGGTGGGCATATTTAGCCAGACCTTCGAGTACGGCCCCCATGAGGTCTGGAGATCGGGCTTTGAGGATGCGGAAGTAGGCTACGAACACGAGCTTCAGTGTCTCGGCTTGCATTCTGTCGCGCTCTTCATGGTTGACGATGGCGTCTGCTTCTTTGAATTCCTTGTCGATGGACTTTTGCTCCTTGAGTATCTTCCGCTCCTTCTTGGTACGGAATTCTCGTTTTTGCTTGGGTTTTTTGCCAGCGGCTCGATCATCCGCGCTGGGCTTGTCGATTGTGTCCCGTGAGGCTTTGGAGGAGAATTCAGAGAGTAAACGCAGGTGGAGAAATGTGTTCAGAACGCTCTCGTGGACGCGGTAGTCACGGCTTTTCATCATCCTGGTGAGGAGGGTCACGGCGTCCAAGGACGGCGTGCCATCTTCGTCATCTTGGAACAACGTTTCGAGCGTCTCCCGGCACTTTACAAGGTTGGCATCAACATTGCGCTCACTCAGCTTGTTGATCAAGATCTTGAGAAGCTCGCCCCTGAAATTGAAGTGCGGAACCGCTAGCAGCAACGCACATGCGCAAGATATCGCTACTTGAGCCACGCTCGCCGCTGCTTCACCGTGGGCTTTGCGAGGTCTTGCACATCCAGACAGCTCCTTTAGGAAGGCTTGATAAGAGCTCACGAGCGACTGTTCGAACGACCGCAAATGCCGTACCTCTTTCGAGACCTTCTCTCCGGAATTGTCTTCGTCAAGCGACCGTATCCGATAGCCTGGAATTGCATCCTTGTAGACAGTCAATTGAGTCGCTAAGCCAAGTCTTTTGATTGTAGGGTTCTTGGAAGCTGCGATCTCCCCTAAAGCTCGAAACGCTCCGGCGTTCTCTTCTGGATCCCGGTTCAACAGCCCAGCCAGTCTCGCCAGCTCCTCCTTTGCTTCCAATATTTGTTGCCTCAAAGGCTTTTGTGGTTCTACTTCCCAAACAGGGACCTGACCTTGCACAGCTGGGACTGCCTCATCGTCTGACCCTAGGAAACTATCCTGGTCTTCGTCCGCGCCTGCTAGTAATTGAAATTGCTCCACCCGGCCCTCCGCCGTCTTTATTGGAAGTCTTGTACTCTCCTGATCCTTCTTCTCCTGCTTTCGCGGCCTACTTTCATAAGCTTGTTCCAGGTTCCATTGCGAGGCTCTCTTGTAGAACTCTTCCTGGCTAGGCGTCGCAAGCTTCCGAACCGTCGCCGACGGGGCATCGTTGCCGGATTCGGCCGATGTGAGCTTCCTTCTCTTGACCGCAGGCAGGGCGACCATTTTCGTGATTGTGGCGCTTTCATTCGCCGTAGCATTGAGTTCATAGAGCGACCAAAACATCTGATTCGCCCAAAAGAATTATTTCCCGAGGTTTCTCCGCCGTAGCTGTAGCATCAGGATTTGGCGTTTTCGACATTGATCGGAGTTCTGCAGATTCAGAAGACCACGCCTAAAACTGAGAGCCGTTTTTTCTGACATGCGGCCACTCACAGAACCTGAGACCAAGACCCTCTTCGACAAGCTTGCGAACTATACAGGCCGCTCCCTCACCAACCTGATATCTCCCCCATCCACTGGCTCCAATCCCTCAGACCGTTACGTCTTCCGCCTACAAGACTCGCGTGTCTACTACCTTCCTCTTTCTCTTGCAAATCTTGCTACGAGCGTAGCCCGGGACAATCTGCTGTCAATCGGTACATGTCTAGGCAAATTTACTAAGACAGGCAAATTTCGGCTACACATCACAGCGCTCGATATCATTGCGCCGCATGCAAGATATAAAGTCTGGATCAAGCCAAATGGAGAGATGCCATTTCTTTATGGCGGTAATATACTCAAAGCACATGTAGGGCGGTGGAGCGAGGATTGTCCTGAACACCAGGGTGTGGTGGTATACTCCATGGACGATACGCCGCTGGTCAGTGGAAACGAAGCTCTACGAGAGGAAAAGATGCCCAGGGTCTTGCTCATTCATACACAGGGTTTTGGGGTAACGGCTAGATCCACTGCTGAGACTCGGCGATTGGAACCCACTGCTATCACATGCTTTAGGCAAGCAGATGTTGGGGAATATCTCCGCGAAGTAGGTTTTTATCCACATCTTTTAACCGAACTAACGAGGAACCAGGAGGATACCCTATTCGCCACATCATAACACGGCCTTGTGGTATGAGATTGAAGCGTAGGAGTTCTTTGGAGTCACGTATGAGCATTGGGGCCTCATTGGGGCCTCCTGAATACTTGTACATTCTGCTCTGCTTTTTCGCGGCCGAAGACTCGTGGTAGGACATCACTTTCATAACCGATCGCTTGATACTGTTCTCTCTGTCTCAATCGTCCTCGCCATGTCTAGTGCCTAAAAGCCAGATCTTCTCCTTTATCCCTCGCCCAACCCTCATATCCGTCCGGAAATTTCTCGACGAGCGCTTTCGTAGCATCAACGCAACTGAAAAGTGGGTTGACGTTATAGAACATATAGCTTGTGAATACATGTCGACGGGATACGTACTATGTTCGGTATCGAACGTCTCCAGGATATATTACCATACCTTTCATGTCCCATCTACTACCTCACGCATTAGTGCTGGTAATTGCGCTGTTATGGGCTAAATACAGCTCATGACTTAGAGGCAGTAGAGAACGCTTCGATCTTCTTGGTCTTCCTCTGGCGACGAGATGGGGAAGTGTCTGAAGTACGCTTTCATGAACGGCTTTCCGATCTTATGTCGAGCCAGTCGCCACGGTGCAAGATCCCCTTAATATGTTAGCGGTGCGAAAGAGCAGTTAGGTCGCTTGTCTTACACTCATTATGTGCGTAGAGGCATGTGGCGTCATATAAGACAGGCCTACCAGTCTCAACATCTACTGACACGTTGCCAGAATACAGGTCCCCATGTACGAGACTTGGCTTGATCTGCCTGCCACCGGTCTCGAGCGGTCGAAGTAATTGAGGAACCAACATGCTCATCGTCTGTCCAAACAGCTTCCTCAATTCCTCATCCGGACCCTGTGATTCTTCTATGGTCGTCATCAATCTTTCCATTGAGAGAGTAAAGAACACCTCCCAGGATTCTGTCCAGGTATGGTACTGAGCCATTTGACCCATATATGTCGGCACTGGAAATCCATATTTGCCATTGGGCGAGCTGCTCTGAGCATGGAGCTCGGCGATCTTGACAGTAAATGTCTCAACATCGGGAACTTCATTTATAACATCAACGAAACGACAAAGAAAGAAGTGAATATTCGGGTTTGAAGCATATGTACCCCATGCAATGGGAGCAGGGGTTGAATCCGAGATGACTTGGTGCATCGTGGTCATGGAGTAAAATTCACTCGACACCATGGCTTTTCCTATGTCACCCTGCGCCACCTGCTCATCACATACTCTGTTATTTCAAAAGATTCCTTGTGCAAGGCTTATTCCCATATGATACGCGTTGCTTACCTTGATGAAAAAAGACTCTGGGGAGCCGTCTGCTTGCTCCGTTTGAATCTCGGCTGTCCGTGTCCAATAACTCTCTCCATGAGGAAAAGCTCAAATAACATGGGTGCCTTCCGGAAGTCCTGGATGTTTTATGGTGGTTATGCTGCGAGTTTTGCAAAGACTGGGTGCAAAGACTGACCTGCTAAAGCGTTGTCGTCCACAAACTGTATCCACTTCTCATCCACCTCATTTTCTCGCTTCCAGAATTTCCACCTATCCTCCTGGGCCATTATATATCATAAAGATGGTTTTATAAGTGTGCAAGTGGCCGGAATCAAGCTTAAATCTCACCAAGACAAAACGAAAGCTGACTTGATGGCAGCTTTCTTGACAGCTGGCTCCAGATTGTCGTACAAAACATCTCCAGACGGTGCAAAGCTTCTAGCATCAAGGTCGACAAGTATCACTATAATTACCCGTACATCAATAATCATTCACTACTAGTAGCCGCTTTTCTCGGGCTCGGGAGGAAAGCTATCGCTGGGCGTCTACGCGCGACATAGCTCTATGCGGTGTGCTCCAATCGGAAGCCACACTTCGTGCTCTAAGTATCTTCTACTGGCGTAGTTGGTCGGGTATCTAAGCAGGAAGCCGGGAAGGGACCCAACAGCTCTTCTTCGATTGGGTAACGTTGATGAAAATAGCGACACTGTCTCTATTTTCATGCTATCGTAGGAAACTATGCCAGCATCATCCGAGGATAAAGTCTCAATCACCGCTTTAGCATGTCACTGGAACGGTGATGTACTCTTTTGTGGTAATAATGACGGCGGAATTTATCTATACGACTGTAATCCCGGGTTGGAGACTCAAAGGCTTATCAGCCACGCAAGTAATGCCTCCATCGTGTTGCTGTTCTTTGACAGCCAAAGCAGCGTTCTAAGCAGTGTCGACTCTTCTAGCCGGGTCATGAGTCACAAGCTCATCCGACAAGACAAGGCATGGAGAGCGGAAGAGCCTACATTCGACCATCGGGTCGGTGTGGCCATTGACTAGGTCTTGAGCAACAAAGGGGCTACACAACTCCTTGTGTTCTCAGACAGTAAAGGTGTACTTTAGTCGACCGTGCAGGATGGCATCACCAGTATCGTAAGCTCCGAGTTGGTGGAGCATCGACCGCATCGATCGGCATCTCATCCGTCAAATGCGGATCAACTTGTATTCATATCTAATGAGGGGATACATCTGTACGAATGGAAAGATACTGCCAAAACTTACAGCTCCCGATCGCATATCACTGGAAGGCAAGGTACTCTCTCACCTGTCAGTTCGCTCCCTTACGCCCTGTGTGCAAGGCCGTTCTCTCGCGGCCACTTTCAGCGAATCACTGGTATCTCACTATCAACCCAAAAAGCTTCTACTGCGAAGTCCGACGGACTTGTCCGTTCAGTCTACATCACTCATAGTTCTTTCAAAAAATCGGGTTCTCGCCGACCAAGTCAAATTTTTGATAGGAGCATATGGACAGAGACTCGTGTTTCTTCACAGCGGTGGCTGAGTTTGCTCAATAGATTTGGGTATACGTGACGTCGAGCGTCACACCCGCCACTTCTTCATTCCATTTGACTAGTTGAGTGCGGGTGCCGACTGAGTAATAGACGAGACTTGCAATGGAGACATCATCTTCGTCAAGCAACACGAGATTGCTGTTATTAAACGTGGCCTTGAGGCCAGTGAGCAGGGACCGAATGTGCCCAGTGCAAGATCGCCAAATAGAGCAGCCCCAAGACCGTTGCTAGCGTCATCGAGGAGCTCGGGGTCGGACGATGTGTTCTTGAGGTCTTATACAAAGGAAAAGCGGCCCTCGCTACCAGTAGGACTGACCAAATGGCCGGAGGACATGTTCCTATGATCACTTTAGCAGAGTCACAGTCGTCATTGCCTTTGGCTAGGAAACTGTAACAATGACGATACACTATATCTACGATGAGGCTAGGTCCAGTAGTTCTATGAATTCTGCCAACTCGTTACTTGTTAATCCAGAATGCCACCGATCATGGACTTCTTGAGTTCCAGGAAATTCTGGACTCTCTTTCTCCGTTCAACCTTCAGATCTCGTCCACCTGTATACGTTGCCCGGTGAACGTGGGCCCACGACCGCTGAGCTGGAGAATCACCGAAAATCACACTTCTCGGGTGGAAGATAACGGTTGTGCCCTCGCGCACAATGTTCGGCAACGATCACGTTGCATGAAAAGCCGTTCCGCTACCTAAGATGCTACGAGCCCTGCTAGTATTCATCAAGAGCACCTTGGAGGCATGGTACACAAGCAATCTGCCTGTCCGTCTTAAAGCTGCGTTTTGTCCTCGTAAATAAGAAGACGACTACACATCCCACTTGCCCATCTTCTTAGAGAGACTCATGCAACATTCATAACTCGTTATGCCAATTCACATGCCTATGATGCTGTGTCGTCATGGGACGCGCTTACCGCTAGCGCGTCACACAAATCCATTCATGACCCGTTCCTTCACTTCTGAGACCCTGCTTCGTTCTCGCTCTTTCCTTCACAACCCAGCCATCATGCCATGGACTCGCTATTACTCAAAGTACCACAGGGTTTCTCTCCCTTTTCCTTACCTTCAACCTTCAGACCTTTTCTGGTGTATCCATTACTTGCGAGCAGTGGTCTTTGAGAGCGCTCAGACCATGGCGTCACCGACTCGCCCATTCTTATTGCCTTGGATCGTAATGATCTCAGACTTTTCTTCGCTGGCTGCAGCTCTCTGCGTACCTCTGACTTTGATTTTCCTTGTTTTTGAATCTTATTCTACGCGTGCTTACTATGTCACTATGATCTTGCTGACAAGTGCCGACAGATGCACATGATGCTTTGAATCCTCCGTCTCCGATGTCCATGAGGGCTTTCTTTCCGGTTGCCACTCTCGTCGGCACACTCGCCACTACGGCCTTGAGCCGGGTGGATTCCAAAAACAAACAAAACCTACAGCCAGCTGCAAAGTCAACGGTTAGTGGTTGCCATGAAAGCCATGGTCTGTCCAGAGATCTTCGGCAAAGGCCCTATCAGTCATTCCTTCAAGCTCACTAAGAGGCCCAAGAGGCCCAAGAGACCCCTACTGGTCGAGGGTTACCGGGAGTGCCCTGTAACACACTACCCCTCCCAGTCCTTTGGTCAAGACACTCTCGGGATCAATCTCCACTCCAGGCTCGGTCTTCGTGCTTGCTGTCAAATGCGAAAGCATCAAAAAGGCGAAAAAAAACCATATAAACCCAATAAACCCCTGGTTGGAGGCCACCACAAGTGTCTCACGAGCCTGTGTCCTTCTTGTGTTCAGCGTTTTATTTGTGAAATCCTTGCGCCAGACGACGCCAGGTTGGTTAGAGGTCACCACAAGTACCTCACCAGCGTTCCTCATATCATCTGGTTGCCTATTAGCGAGGCGTCCAGCAGCGAGTCCTTTACCAGCAAGTCATTTCGAAAAGCCTGTCGTCTGGCCATTATCTCAGGATGACGATGAGAAAGACGGTTGGAGGCCACCACAAGTGTCTCACGAGCGTTTGCTTCCAGCAGACCGCTCTTTGGAGCAGTATACCTATAACCAAAACGCCACCCGATGCCAATCCAACAAATCAAGACCGAGTGTCATTCAAGTTCTGCTACTTTGAACGACTCCCTCGAGTGGCTGGGTGCCGCCTCTAAGTGCACCACCTCAACCCGAGTGACTCATCCGAGACTGCAGAGGATATCTGTGACCGTCCCGAGCTGGTGTCTGGTAATCCATCTCTTCCACATTACAATAGAAATTAGCTGACTCGGGATCAGGCCGATGTAGCCGTCAACGAATCTACACAGTAGTCAGCCACACAGTGCTCCGTCACAATACTCTACACCTCTCAGACTGGGTTGCTTGTTCTGCGGCGAATCCCTTGCCGTTTGGGCCCTATTGGGACCGGCGAATACTGGGAGAGGAGGTATCAGTCTTAGGGAAGCCCACGGGGTTCCAAAGATCTTTTACATCCTTCAATCTGAATCATCGACTTCCGGAGTTCCAGGCGGCTACCGGACAGCAAATCAAGGTAGGCATCGTACTCTTCTCGACTGACAATATGCTGATTTAGTCCTCAGGTTGGGCCCACCTTAGTCGAAAAAGTGTGCCACCAATCACCTTCCTCACTCAAGCCTCTTCACTGGACTGACCGTCAACCTACTGCCTTGCAGCATGGGCTGCCATGGTATTCGAGCAAGACATCTGCCATTTCCACCACCTTAGGTGAATGATCGACTGCTTCAAACGGCCTTGCACCAGCAAAAGTGACCTTGTGGGGGCTGTCAAACACGCAATGATCGGCAACAAGAAACGTTGAATACTTTGGTCTACCTTCTACGGCAATGGACACCTTCCTCTCAAACACTCCACTCTACGGCTATGGCCACATCCCCCGTCATCCCCGCCTCCGCCGTCCCTCGTCCAGCTATGCTTCTTGAAGATCAAGCAGAGATAGACCATACATCACACAGCGAGTGGAATTCAAACCACGGTATCAAATCATTCTCGCAGTTTGGCGTGCAGATCCACACTGTTGCGGACCATACAGGTAAGCCAGACAAAAGTTGTTTATTCTTTCCGCTGCATGCTTTCTCCCCCTTGTAAATAATGTCTTTCCCTTCTTTGTGTCGAGCTGCATACCTCGGCATTACGAGACTCGCGGAGAAGTAACGTCACAAATGTAAGTCCAACTGGGTGATACGGCAAAGATGGTACTGCACAGCAGGATGGTAAGGACATGTAAGTACATATCCTCACTCGCTCCGAGGTTTGACTAGAAGAGTTCCGATTCGATAGCCACTTTATGGGGATACTAAATCTACGAAAACCTCAGCTCATCTTGAGGTGTTTGAGCTCCTGCAGATAGAGTATCACAAAGCTTCTTGCCCGGGTTTTCATAATCTTGAAAGTGGCCCAGCCTGGCTGTACTTGGGGATTCATGGACAGTAAGTATCTTTAGACGTTCGCTTCGGCTACATCCGCTGACAACGGGAGTCCCGATCAGCCTACCTTCGCCCTCGTGGTCGAAATGCGTTGCGACTCTCCATACTTCCTCGACATCCTCTTGGCGGACCCATCGACTCAGCCTGCTGAAGTCGAGCGTCCTCCGATCATCGGACTGCTGAGATTGTAAGACTTCGACCACAGATCTCTATTGGTCCACTTCTCAGACCTCTTCATCTACAGTATGTCCTCATGTCACGGTGTATGTAGCTACTAAAGATGATTTGTAGGTGGCGTCGAGTGCCGGGAGTAGGTTTCCAGGCTGTCAAAGGATATCGGATGGAAGCGCCGCAATGATGCGTGCTGGGCGAAGGGAGACCAGCTAGCGTACAGGTCGCTACGTTGCTGAAGCGAAAGGGTGGTTATAATTTTCCACCTTGAGACCGAGTCAAATGCAGAGATACGTACTTGGACTTGCGCGAGATCTCATACCCTACACCCTTGCATGTGATCCACTGGTTCACCTTCCACACCCGCTACTTCCACTATCTAGAAAAGTCTCAACGTTCAAGGAACCTCCCCTCCAGACACCCCACCGCCAGCCTCCTCCTCATCCTTGTCATCCGAATCCCTCCACTCCCTACTCAGTGCCATGTCCACCCATCTCCCCCTTCATATCCAAATCGCATGCCAATTTCCTCCGCGATCCCTCGCCCAACGCCCCCTCCACCAATCACGCAACTAGTTCGCCGAGGACTTGAAGAATCCTCCAGCTGTGGAACACGCCCGAGCCAGCGGTTGCGAAATAGAGTCCGCGGCACGGAGGGTGCGGTAAGACGATCTAGTCGCCATCGAGGGTGAAAGCGTCCCTGGGGGGAATAGAAGTTGATGGAGGGTTTTAGAAATCGCAGGTTTCCTAGTGAACTGAGGGGGAGGGGGTAGAAACGCATCTATTGTTGTTGTTGTTGTTGTTGTTGTTGTTGTTGTTGTTGTTGTTGTTGTTGTTGTTGTTGTTGCTTGAACTGGAGTGGAGTCCTCGGTAGGGATGAAATGAAAATGGGGCGTTCGGTGGGATCCTATATTGACGCTGGCGGGGGGGGAAGTTGGGGATGCTCTTCTGCGGCTACCCATGATGGAACGAGTCGACATGTCCTGCGCTCCAGCAAGTGCGCCCAAAGCTTTCTTCTAGATCTGAGATGCCTTTTCGGGTCCATCGGTGAGGCTGCTAGGATGGGGAGGGTTCTATCGTAGGTAACCAAGTCGTTGATCGTCGTCCTAGCGTCCATCTTTCATATCCAAACGTGAGAGGAAAAGTTGGCGCAGGCACCCACCCGAGGACGAAAGGGAGCCGGGTTCTGGTAGGCCCTTGGGGGTACGGTACGGAGTCCCCCTTCTTGATTAGGAAAGAGTGGATGCGCTTGGGTTTGGCTCGTCGCACTGGTCGGACTGTCTGGTCTATTGTACTGGTGGCGGGACTGAAGCTGGGGGAAATTTGGTGTGGGTTGCTTCGTGTGGAAGAGAAAGGCTGGGTAGGAGGGATTGGGAGAGGGGGGGTTTCGGATGGTGGGGAGGGTATGGGGAGGGGGAGGGACGAAAAACCATGGGATGGAGGATGTTCCGGGATAGGAAACAGGGAAGAGGAATCGGGGGACTCGCGGGTTTGGAAAGATTGAGGGTTTGTGGCTGGGCTTGAGGGGGGGGGGGGCAGATGGGAGGTAAGAGGTTTGAAGAGGAAAGGGTTTGCAAAAGGGGGAAGGGGGCGTGAGGGAAATGGTAGTCCCGGTATTTTTAGGTACGTCTTGAGTCAACCCAGACCGGAAGACATGTTGGTTATTGCATGTGCGGCGGCTCTCCGGTGGCATGGAGACTTGGGGATATACACTGCAGCGTTCGATCGTGTTTCCATTCGATGATGGGGGTGGTAGACCGGGGCGATCTCGCGGGCGAGTCTGAGGGTGCGCAGCTCCATCTTCGGAAGGAGAATCTTGTCTGGGAAGGAGGCTTGGAGGGGTTGTCGTGGTTTCGAGGGGGGGGGGGAAAGCGAGAGGACTGTCGGTTCCGCCGATGTGATGCCGATTTTCGAGCTGCTGCTGTTGTTCTCTGTTGAGCTAGAAAACCGCCTCGACGCACCCTGATGGATCTTCGCAACCCCTCGAGACTCATGCCTGGCCGGTGCAGAGGTCGTGGACAACCCAGCCCCGGAGGCGGGGGATCGAAGTGTGCTGTTCCCAGGGTCGTGGAAGGCCATACATGCCTGGAGAGCGGTGCTTTGATTGGTAAGGGATTTTTGTTCCCGCCTCGGTATCCATGGGATGGAATTGTCAGGGGGATCTGGGTATAGCTGTCGACCCTCTCGATGGTAAATGTCACCGCTGGAGGCGGGGAATTTGGAGCACTGTGGAGCCTCTGGCCAGGGCGTTGAGGGCTTGATGAGGGTATACTGATTACTCGAAACGGACTTGACTCGAGTGATGTTGTTGATGGAAGTGGAGGTGATGGTACCGTTTGCTGGACGGTTTCTCCTCGGATAAGATGCTTCGGCGGCGTGGAAGGGGGGCTGAGGATGTTGGTGTGGCTGCCTACGTGCGAAACTGTTTTGAGCTGGTGAGTTGAGCGAGTGGAATAGAAAGGGATTTCGTAGCTGGGTCATGAGGTTCTTGGAGTGAGGCTGGGGCTGGCTTCGTTTGGGGGGTTGGTCCTGACCTGTAGCGCTTGGGACGTGATGAGCGCGCTCTTTGCTTCTTTCCACGCTTGCTTTTCCTCTTTCCTCCTCGACCCACTGAAATCCAACTTCACTCCTGATTCGGTCGATATGGGTTCAAGCGCTCGAAGTACCTCCTCGTATTGCTGCACAACCGAAGAACCAGCAGCATGCGGCGACATATCCCTGTCCATCCAAATCCCCGAAAGGCGCAAGCAGAGCGCCGATCAGTGATAGTAGTCGAGGCTCAGCTCGCCGGCTTCTTGCTCCTGGAAGTGGTGGCTGAGGAAAGGGGGTGAAAGGCGAAGCAATGAGTAAAAATACTAAGCAAGAGTCAAGGAAAGAAAAGAGGGAGAAAGCCACTTTCTTTTCGAGCTGTGAGGAAACATTCTTCGGGTAGGCACCTAGTGATGGCTGGCACCGACGTTAACTCTCGTCTCGTTTGAGTGGTTTCTCGGTGCATTGGCCTGGAGGGCTTTGAGGGCGCTTGAGGGGCGAAGTCGGTGATGACTGCGAAGGGAGGAAAGGGAGTAAAGAGTCGAGGGGTGGAGAGACAGCGTCGAAGCAGCTGGGGTTTGGTTATAGAAGAGGCAGGAAAGGAGGATGTAAGATGACTGTGAAGAAAGAGATCCTCGTTCTGTCCAGTCCTGTTGAGCCAGGAAGAACAGTCCATACTCTGATGCAAAACTACAATAGAAGACATACCGACGTCATATATAATCCGAGTCTATGATCTATCATCCTATGACATTATTCCAAATATATAAGGCCTTGACTCCCACTCATTACTACGCCTATACCTACGCCGCCTTGAGATTCGAATAAAAACCAACGGCCCTTCAGTCCCGCCAACGGGCCAAGAACTTCTGCATAGCGTCTGTCGGTTGCGATGCCGGTGTAGCCTAAACACGCAAACGTCAATCTAACTCTCAAATCAGAACGATTCACCAGAAAAGAACTTACACTATTCTCATAACTCTGCGTACTGAAGGTGACCGATAGCGTGTGCGTCGTCACCTGCTTCGGCACCGGCGCAAACGTCTTATACGCGGAGTAGCTACTCGTCGGGTACCTCAGACTCGCACTCACAGCCGTGATCTTCGTCCCAGCATGGCCCTGCATTGGCGCATACTTTATCGGCCCGTCCTGCTGGTCATAGGGCAACGCGTATGAGGCCTGGATTGCTGGGGCGGCTGCGGGGTTGGCGGGGACGGCGGCTTGTGGGTCAGCGGCGCGCCGAATGATGTTATTCTGCGTTTCGAGGCTATGGGTGCCGGTGACCTGGCGGGCTGCGCGCTCGATGGCGGGGGCGAAGATGCCGGTCATGCCGGTGAGGGAGAAGCGGGGGGAGTAGGTTGTTATGGTGCCACCGTCGAGGGAGGTGGAGATCATTTGGAAAAAGCTGGGGGTGAGTTAGTTTGTCGCGATGGATAGGCGGGTGATGGGGAGGGGTACTAGGCGTTGTCTATGCTTGCTCCGGCATCGATGGGCACGGAGCCGTTGACTGACTTGCCGAGTGGGAAAGCGGCATTATTGGCGATAGCACCCCCGATTTGTTGCTGATGGATTGGACATGGGTTAGTTTGGTGTCGGATAGACTCAAGCCAAATGCGAAATGCCGACTCACGAAAGTGCCAGGCGTGTTTCCACCAGCGTGTAGATATAGCGAGTATGAGTCAAGATTTGAAATTGGCGGATCATCGCCCGAGTCCCTCCATGTTATTGATATCAGCTTTCCTCCTTCCAACGCATCGCCGGCTGCAGGTGAGGTAATCTGAAGGAACCCCAGGACAGAGGGAGCAGCGAGGACGAGACGGGCGAGTACGTGGATCAACATCTTTCTCAGGGTCCGTCCAAGATATGCGAGCAGATCTGTAGGCTCATTCAGGCGATGTTATCGGTTTGATGACGAATCAGCTGGTCATTTTCGATGCTGGATGTGAAGGGGTGCAGGTGTAGTCGATGCAGGTGAGGTGTGAAGACTGGAGATGGAATCTTAGTTAACTGAGCGACGAAGCTATGCCCGATAGGGTTGGTGTGAAATTGATTCGCCGAGGGGCTTGGCATCAGTCACGTGATCATTCCATACAGCACGGTCAGTCCTCTTCACAACTCCTTTCAGTGCTTTCTTTGGGATCGGGGATAAGGTCGTATGGTATATCTGGCCTCGAATAGAACTCCCCAAAATGACAATAAGCATGTAGATTAGATTTGCAATTCCAACAGTGTTGGCCAGATTAGCTGGGGAGCATCGGTCTACGCTCGCTCTACTCAACATGCAGGCAAAGGTCGAATGACAGAGGATATCAACAATCTGCAGTACTTACATCACCAGGTGAAATTAGAGACCACCGGAAACTGAGTGAAAACACTACCAGCCCATAGCTGGGTTGTTTGCGGCATTCGCTTCGCATCGCGATGTCCCCCGTAAACTTTTTCTAAGCCTTCTAGGCGCAGTCGGAACATCATCCGCGAACATGGTACTGCGTGTACCCACATTGCAGGACTGATGTGCTGGCGCGATGAGGTTATCAGACTAACGGATCCATCGCCCCTGCCACCTCGTCTTCTGGATTCTGCGACCCGCAGATCTGCGTCTTCATGCACGATGCCGTGTGGCTGGCCTTTCGTAAGCAATGGTAGGATATCTGTGTTCTTCGATAGGCAGATGCGCGGGGATGGCTGAAGGATAATCGTAGGCAGCGAATCTTCACCCGTGGTTGCACGATGGGTTTACCGGTTTATGTGATTCGACGTGGGTCTGCCATGACAAGTCCTGAAAAATCGCACTTGCGCTCCAGATCAGGGCTTACTGAGATTCTGAATTGGCTGGGACGCAATCCTCGCCTTCTGGGATAGAATATCCTGAGTTTGTAAGCCTTTGTGCCACTGAAGTCGATTAACTCGGAAGCTTTAGCAAGAAGAACTTCGTACAGAGTGCAAACTAGGTAATAGTAAGACAAGTTCAGGACATGCCGGATCGAAAGGAAGGGGACGCACTTACTCGATCTCCTCTGAAAGTGTCCATGTCACACAGATGTAATGCTTCATCAGGCTCCGAGTCATTATGAGGCTTGAGCTTCCGGCGTACGCCCGCCGTCCTCACGCCATTTGGTGTTTCCAAAGGAGTCATTGTAAACGACAGGTCGCCCTCAAACTTTGAGAAGTTGGCAAGTTGTCTTCTCAATCGACGGCTCAAGGTTGGCCACATTGACCGTCCAAGACCATTTCTTTTTCATCTCCTTTCAGAGCCACGGACGCAGCGGTCTTGAGCGTGGATTCTCGGGGGTGCTATAGTAATTACAGCCTCACAAGTCACTAGACTTCGGGGCTCGGTCCTATGTTTTTTGAGCTCGCAAGGGTAAGGAAGAACAACAACATTACGACTCTTCAGTCGGTACATATTGATGTTGAGCGTAGCATCAACAGCAAGGTCGCAGCGAAACTCGATAGCTCGACAGTGGAGGATGAGGCCTTTGGCGTGGCTTGGCTCTTTAATAACTCAAAAGGGAGATTCTTCGTCAAGGCGTTCAAGAAGGCCTGTTTCCTGATGCCATAGTCAGCTGGAAAAGAAAAGAAAGGGGACGAGGCATATCTAGCAATGAGAATCAGAGTGAGTGGTGCACCGTATCAGCGATAGTATTCATCTCGATGTGTGTATTGAAAATCTCGTTTTCGTAAAAGGGTTTTCTTAAATAAGTGCGGCAAACGATAGCGTATAGGTTACACACGACAGACAATGCCAAAATCCGCTCTAACTCGCTTCATGATCATGTTTTGCAAGACGAAAAAAGAGGTGAACACTTCAGATGCGGAGGATTTGGAGCCCTGGAAAGAAGCAGATGAAGCAATTGTCATCGCTAGTTCTGGTCTGCGCAGCATCTAAGCCTCGTACAGACAAACCACATAAATCCATGAGAAAGTTCAGTGAGTGGTTTCAGTCACCGTTGGGCTGGGGAGACGTTTGATCCTGGACAACAGAGCGGGGACTTCTTGCCAGCATTACCCGACTGTGAGGCATTTCAGGGGCAACTACTGAACACTGCCGCTCTCATGGCCCCGGAGTCAAGATGATCTGGTTGGGTTGAAACGTATGCAAAACACACAGTTGGCCAGGATATGGCGGTGCCGGATTATGATCCCAAGGTCATCGGAGATCAAACTTGACGTTGAACGCAACCACTACGTGAAATGAGCTCTAGACTACAGTCCGACGGAAGGGGGTCAGGAGAGTATCGAACAAAACAGGGATCCTCGAGCCAAAGTGGAGACAGGCCCGCTCCGATAGCATAATCAAAACGTCACGAGGAAGGTGCGAGGGTTTATGGTGTGGCCAAATTTCTCAATCGAGGGCAGGTATTTCCACGACGCTGTAGCAGCATTGGCTCGGTGACGAAGTCGAGAATAACTCCACAGCGACATGAGCACTAGCTGCGCATTGTTCATGTGCGTAGCATCACCAAACTTTATTCTGACCTGAATTGGAGATGCTCAAAGCTTGCTGGTCCACATATCCTGCATAAGGCTGTAGCAGAAACCAGGTCATCATCACAAGGCGAGGTCTGCGATAGGATCAGTTCTGAAAGGATTTAATGGTCCTACCGATCTGCTGCGGAGACGCGTGTTGAGCTCTGAGTCACCAACGTAGTCGTCCCCAAGCTTGGTGCATACAGCTGGCTACCAAAAAACGTGGATTAGTGGTTGCGATCGTCCCGTAGGAGTAGAGTTTGCAGGAGCATCAGGCATCAACAGACACTGGGGCTCAGCTGAACGTGGAATCCTGATCGTGACTGGGCCGCAAAGGAACGGGGTGCGCGTTCACTTCGTTTCGTAGATCGACGGAGTAAATCCTATTGAACCCGCATCAACTCGTTAACAGTGGCGAATGAACAGCAATGTCACGGCGCTTTGGTGAAGCGCCGTCGAAAGCAAGCTGCGTAGGCTAAGATGAAGAATAAACCTCAGGCTAGAAAACGTTCGTTTTGACCTGGATATCCCGGGTCCGCAGATTAAACTATTGCGCAAGAAGGGCATAGCCGTAGAAGTAGCTGCCGTTGAAACCAGGGTGGCGATGAAGCACCGTTGCCAATAGAGTCCAAACCTCGAGAGCGTGCTAGCGAATTAGCGTGCCGAAGGGGCGCTAAGAGGGATACTACAACGACCAGAGCGCGTATCGTGAGTTGTTCAGTGGTGCTCCTCCGCGCGCTTGGTAAATTGGAACAAGGACTTCAGCATGGCTGCGGCGTAGTTGGCCGTTGGCAGCGGGCATTGCTACAAAGCATCAGGGCCGGCGGATCGGCACGAGCATTATCGATTTATCAAATGAAAGGATCGAAGATACGTACATATTTGAGATGTTTTTATAGAGTGGCAAGGTTGGAAAATACGTGTGGTCGGACAAGTCTGCTCGGAAGTTCAAGTGACGCTGATTATGTCGTCGAAGCGGCGAGGTTAGGTAAGTGGGTGACTGCAAGACTACGACTTAGAACAGACACGTGATCATCGTTCCATGCGGTGCAGGCTGGTGTTGGCCTAGAGTATCAGCAGCATGTCGGCCCATCGAGAAGCCCGGGCCATAGTGCAGCTGCGTGGTGGCGTTGCGCGGTAGTCTGAACATTTGGTGGTCAGGGGGAGGTATGATTCGTTGGAATGCTCGAATTCCTCAGCCTCCAGACCGCGACTGGCGCGGATACCGGCGCGGCCTAAGGTACCTCGAACACTGTGGGCAGTTGAGCCAAACCATCTGCGGTGAGATGCAGCAGTCCGTTCCCACGCTATTGTTCGTGCATAAGCTCGACACTAAGAACCCTTGTCGGCTGAGCTGTGGCTTGTCTCCTGATGGAGGGTAGTTCGCTGCTGCTCTGTTTCCTTCGCCAGCAGCGTCGATAGAGAGGGAAGGATCGCGCGAAATGACGGGGACGCTGCAAGTACCAATGTGACACCTGCTGATCCTCCGGCGCTGAAAGCCTGCTTGGACCAATCAAATCCAGTAGGGAGCCACCCGCAGCTGCTGCAGCTGCAGCCTTGGTCCTACCGCTACAGCCGGCGTTCATCTGCGGTGATGGCGAGGGCGGCTTCTTATCCATTCCATGCTTCTTGCTCTTACTACACTAGCGGGACTGCCCGCGGGGGAAGGCTGTTCTCCATATGAGGAGAGGTCAGCCGCACGCTCCAAGGGTGCGAAGATAGCCCAACTTTCCATCTGCATCCTTCGTCACCTCTTGCTTCTCAGGCTCCTCGTGCCCAAGGATCGGTATATCTAGATCCCAGAGCTCAAGTCGACCTGGCTGTCTCCCTAAGTAATTCATTTCTTGCGTATCAGTAGTCAGGTTCCCGTAGCAATTGGGGTATACTAGAATCCTGCTAAGCAACCAACCTGAACCATCTGATGTCCGTGGTCTTTCCAGGTTCATCCTGGCACGCTATTGTGCCGCTTGAGATGACTGCTGTGTCTCAGACCCCGACTGCGCTGTTTCGAGGTGTCGCTTCTTCAAAGACCTTCCATCCCTGTAAGGACTAGCAGCAGTTCCTCGATTGGTCGGAGCACTTCCACGAACGCATGCCAGAGGAGAATTGCCCGGAAGCCCTTGTCAATATTACAGATCCATTCCTGCAGGTCGGCGGCACACCCCAGCGCAGGCGGCGGTTGCCCGTTTCGAGGCGCTTCCTGCAATTGCACTATCACTAGGCAGACAGGCTCAAACCTACTTTATTAAGCTCTCCGTGTCACCTCCCTTGGTGAGATGCTAAACACGAAATCAGCAAGAAAGCAGGAAGGCATAAAACCATACATTACTATCATCCTTAACTTAACAGACAAAATGACTTCGAGACGAAACGAGCCCCATGCTGGAAGCACCAGCCGTAGAGACGATAGCCCTCCACGCCGACGAGCGGTTCCCATACAAGACTTACTAAACCCGTCCGTTGAGGAAAAGATTACACGCTCCCCGTATCCAGTGCCATCGTGGACGGCTAGCAATGGGATGACTGGCCATAGCGGGTGCCGATGTCACGCTAACAACACACCAAACGGCGGTCAACGCCCTGCTCAAGGGAGAGCCCATCGGAGTCCCCGTCGTTCATCGCCAAAACCTTCGTCGTTGAGATACCAAGGAACGCGTCGTGAGCACCGTCCAACGTACTCTGAGGAAGAAACCCTTTTCATCTGGTATCATCGTATCGACTTAGGGTATGATTGGGCCGACATTAGCAATGCATACAATGCTCAATTCCCTGATCGACGTCGTGAGGATGTCGGCGGTATCCAGTGCAGGTATTATCGTTGCTGTCAAGACAACAACATCCCAAAGGTCAGAGAACGTCGGAGGTCAGCTTCTTCGGCTGAGGAATACGGTATGCGAGCCCGCACTGGGCTTTGGTATGCTTGGATGAGGAAATGATGGGTCGATCATTCTGGTGAGCCAATGCTTTAAATTGAGGCGCCCAGCTCTCGCTAACCAGAGAGCAGCGCAGTACGCCGTTGCTCATGTTGTGACTCAGATGCAGCACAGCTTGAGTTACGAACGGTCTCTGACCAGGACGAGGGCTGTCCTTTTGTCGGCATCGCACCTTGGTATTTCGCATCAGCATTACTCTTTTGAGCGTCTAGGGTACGATGGTGGAGTAGCTGAGGAAATTTGTTGGATGTTGACGGTCCATTTGCTTTTCCAGATTTTACATTGTAACTCAAGGTTATTCTCAATAAGGAAATCTGTTGTGATTGATTGTGCACATCGACAGTCGTCATAGTTGCGGACTTCTTGCATTATCTGGAAAATCAACTGGGGTTTCGAAAAGCTTCACCAGCCAGTGAACATGCGTCACGACGTCCTATCTCCTGCCTATCACTGATTATGCTCAAGGTTACTGTTGTCAGACCGGAGCTGCGCTCTTACCGGCATCTCACCTAGATTCTTCGTCGGAGCGGCCGTCGAAGTCTTTGTCAAACTCTTCATTGTCGGAGGCACCATTCCTGTAATTGTACGCCTTTCTATCGAACTCATCATCGGAGTCAAGTTCGTCCTCCGGATAATCGTTGCCATAGTAATCCTCCGCTAATGCAGTTAGCAATCTCATTATAGGCTATCGCGATACATGAGTCCAGAATGAAAAATATACTCACCGTTCTCATCCTCGTCCTCACTGTCCCAGTCTTTGTCATCGTTGACGTCTTCAAGGTATTCCTGCCAGATCTGAAGATCGCTATCTTCTATTTCAATGACTCCAATTCTATCTGGCTGCATTTCCCAAGCCACGTCTTCTATCTGAGTGTCCTTCAGTGGTGCGTAGATGTCGATGACATACTCGTCATCGCTCATGAACCCGCGCTGTAATCCTCTCCTTTCATCATGTATCATTTCGCCCCGCGAAGAATGACGATGTGAACGCGGCGTCGGAGGCTTCGGCTGAAACTTGAGATCCGACTTGGCTGCTACAACTGATGCGTCTTGCAGGCGGCTGGGGGCATCCTGGGATGCGAGCTGTTTTGAGAGGTCCATGGCTTGAGCCTGGGCCGCGGAAACATGATCACCTGCCCCTTGTCTGTTATCTTCTGGTTGAGGTACAATCTCCTTGGAGACTCGTGTCTTGTTCCACGTTTCAGCCCTCCATCTCATCTCCTCGGCTGATCTATTGGGCCTTTTAAGTGGTCTTGGCAAGTTTTGCGCGAGTGCCGATTGCCCTGCCGGCGTGCTTGACGGGTCTGAAGGAGGAGCATCTTGGAGCATCGAACTCTGCCCAGGGTCAGTCCGCGGAGGGAGACAGCTGGCTTTTTGAGCCTCAGTGAGGACGGGCAAATGATGTTTGCCTGCTTTCTTCTGCTTCTGTATGCCATGGCCAGCCTTCACATGACTTGGAGACAGGAACGAGTTCGCGAGTAGACGGAATCGGCGTGCTTGGACGGGAAGCATGGGTCTTTGGAGTTTCTGCGACTCCCCCGGTCTGACATCGCTGGTATCACGACGCTGAGAACCGTCGCCCAGGTTCTGGAAAAGACCAGGCTTGCCATTCTGTTTATTGATGTTTTCGTCGCCAGGTCGTGTAGGCCTCACTGCGGGAACTCTCGAGGGGGAGGGTGAGGGTTCAGCCACATCACAGTCGCTATTCAAGATCTGACGAGAGTTGGCGGTGGGAATCTTAGACAGCGGTTGTTGACTATCGAGCCTCTTCCAGACCAAGGCAGATCGGAGGCGTTTCTGGTGCAAATCTTCGAGCTGTCAGAACCGGTGGCCTGATTAAAATGTGGGCAACTTACACAGAACAGGGTCGTCGTCAATGTGGCGCTTTATTGCCAGACTTCCTGGGGGCAACGACATGACGAAATCAACGATCCAGCGTTACTTTACCTTAGCTGATGAAACCCAGATGAGCCAGACAGGCCCGGGGAGCCCGGGTCGATCATTTAAGGGACGCGCTTGCGCCGTGCGCCACAATATGTGTCAGGGTTCGAGACCAGGGGAGGGGCATCTTAGTTCAAGACATTTGCAAATGTGCTCAGGCCGAATACAATTCCCATACAAGCGATTACGGACCCCAAGATCCCATGTCTTGTAGAGGTTGAAAGACGGAGTGACGGTTCGCCTATGGGCCTAGTGGCCATGATGCGCAACGCGAAGTCGTGTAAACGCTGAACCATTCAACATTTTACGTTAGCTGAGACCATTTGAGGTCACTGTTCACCGAGGCGTGCGTTCCGGAGAAAGCGACATCAGTAAAGGAACAATATCACAGTGATGTATAGTAGACAAGGTATATCTCATTCGTCAATTGCACGCTCTGCAGCAAGTCTGACTTGCTTCAAGACTTACATTCTAGGGTATGAGCGAGTGGGAAGGCCTCGCAAAGGGACTTCCCCTTGCCCCGGCTTGAAAAACAGACATTCATCATAGAACGCTAGAGCTCTCGCCTTTGACACTTTGGAATATGGTAGGCTTGACCGTCTCAAGACTGCCCGTACGCTTGCTGGTACCACCCATTCGGTCCATGTCCAGCAAAAGATGGGATCTGATATAGCGTGCCATCCGAAGCCATACCCAGTGCCGCACCGTTCGCATCATACCCATAATGCTGCTGCTGCGACACAAATGCCGGATGCTGTCTCAAATCAGGCGCCTCTCCCAAAGTCGCCCCCATATCTGCATAGTATTCTCGTCTCGAGCTCCTGCCATCGCTGCTCCCAGCCGCAACTCTGCCGCTTGCCGTGTTCGCACGCCGGCCGCGGCTGATCGTACCACTCTGCTGACCTGTCCCAGGAGTCTGGCTGGCTCCGCGTTCATATGGCTGACGCTGGCTTTGCAAGCCCGGAGATGCTTGCGTGCTATGCGAACGTGTAGGTGAAAGATTATTGTGCTGCTGAGGATACTCGGAGATGATGGATCGCCTCCCAGTCTGTTCCACAATGGCATCGCATTTGTCCCCAATACCGTGCACGTGGGCACCAACATCCGCAACAGTCTTCTCTAAGTCGGCTAATTTTGACTGAAGCTTTTCCAGCTTGGAGTTCAAAGTGTCGGCCTTGGCATCCTGACCCTTTAATGATTCGCTAAAGTGTTCGTTACTCTCCTGCATTTGTCGAACATCAGCTCTCAGCAGCTCCACTTCCTGCTTCATGTCTTTGACATCTCCTTTCAGACTCTTATGCGCTTTCTCGACTTTTCTTTCATGGCTCTCTAGGCGCCTGAGTAGATGATCTACAGTGTGGTCGTGCTTATCTGTTACTAAGCGCGACAAGCTCCCAAAGCAGCTATCAAGATGGTGATGCAGAGTCATCTCGAGTCTCGCCAATTCCGCCGGTACTGGCCCTGAGGGCTGCTGGTAATCTCGGTACGTGAGCGGTGGGGGTGGGACGGCGTTATGTATGTCAGAAAATAAAGGAGGTACAGTAGCTGAGTTTGGCGGATTTGGCAAATCTTGTGCTTGCGGAGCCCATGAGTTCGTAGAGGCAACTGAGGGTGGGTACGCAGATAAGCGGCTTGGCTGCCCGTATGGGTCTCCACTGAGGAACATTGGAACCGTTCCGCGCGAGCCCGAGGAAGAGACCTTGTGTTGGAGTTCTGGCTCGAAGGGGCGACGAGGTGGCATCGGACTGAAAGGAGGTAAGGTGTGACCCTTGCTCATGTGTCAGCATACTGAACGCTCCTGGATCGCGAGCAGACCCACGACGTGAGGATCGTTCTCCCAAACACCACCATATTCACTTGGAGAGTACACATTTGGGTGTAACAGATGAGTGAGGTTTTGACCGCGAAGGGCACTGGGGCTTGGATTGATATTCGCCGAATGAGGTTGCTTCTGAGACCCCGACTCGGTAGGGGATGAGGCATTCTCGATAACACCCGTGTAACTTGCAACTCTGTGTGCTGCTTTTCCTTCAACGTACTCCACCTCACCAATCGTACCGTACGTGCCATTACGCGTAGGATTCAGCTTCCCATCCCCCATGATTATACCGTCTGGGCTTCTAATCTCCGGGATACTGGTCTCATCATCTTCGTACGGCAATTCTTCCAGTGACGTCTGCTCTTTGACGTATCGACGCGTTGGAGCAGGCGACGATTGGTGCTGTCGCCCCGGAGTACCCGACGAACGAAATGGATCTGGTGCATTTGTTGACGGTGGAGCGGAAGACGGTGGGTTGAGGTACTCCTTGTGGGTACCATCAGGCATCGACGGACCGGTGGGCAGCTCCACTGCTTGTGGCCCTGGAGTACGAACTCGTGCATTCGTGCTCTCGTCGACTGTGGAAAGATTGGGCCCGATCTTGGCGCCAGAAAACTTCCTACGGAGTTCGCCAATGCTGACTTTGTTTGCACCGAACAGATTCTTAGACACCACAGGATCTGTGACGGCTCGATTGCCTGGAGTGGCCTTTGAGTAGATTAATGGTGTTGCTGGTTGAATATAGCCTGGCTTTCCCGGCGTAGTCGGAGCTCTCACTTTCTCAGGTGTTATCGGGAGGGGTGGCATCGGTTTGTTTTCATATCTGTCACGGTTCGTCGGGGGCCCAGAGCGCTCAATCTTCATCTTGCCGGCCTTCTCAGCTGACAGAGCCCAGGAATTGGGGCCAGGCTGTGCGGGTTTGCGTTGTATCACATCTGGAAGCTTGACACGTGGAGTTGGAGGGCGTGACATTGCAAAGTACGTCCTTGTCGGCTCATGGTAGCATACTATTGGGATTCGGCGCTAGTCTAGTGAGTTCTGTGAATCAACAAGAAAGGCTGGCGGTTTATCTGGATCCGTTTAGCAGTGTTCACGTCAGACAATTGAGGCTTTCACGGAGCGTGAGCAAAGCACATGGGACACACTCCGGCTTACTTTCCAGCAGAGAGTTGGGAGAGTATGATCAATGAGGCAGCTCAAAATGCTCGAGACACGGGCTGGATCAAAACAGTGAAGGAAAACCAGTTGTAAACAAGACTAAGAGATACGACAACACTGCTCTCCGACTAATGTAGTCTGCGACATCTATGATGAACAATTGGTTATCAATACATTTGGGCTATCCCATCCGCCAGTACGATGATCTTTCCAGGTGTTCCTCGTACCACACATGAGTTCGGGACCTTTTGGTATCTTGTTTTGATTGAGTGAGAGGAATGCTTTAACGGCTTGCCTCTTCAGCCATGGGTCTTCAATGGTGATTCAGTCCATCAGCTTTCCGTCTTCGCGTTCTTTCATATATGCCAAGGATCGAGCGGAGCCGTTGAAGAAGTCTGTGCAACGAATTTCCTGAGGAGTACCATGAGTCTACTAATTCTTTTGAAGGTGCAGACAATATCTATGTACATCACGCCAAGCATCATAGGGCTAGGACTGTTGTGCTTCAAGTTTTTTTGGGCGACAATGCTGGTGCAGGGGTTAGGAGAGTCGAAAGAAAAGATGAATGAGGAGGGAGAAGAGAGGGCGCCATACGATCAAAGATAGCAATCGAACGCCATAGGTCTCTCGTGCTCCTTCGGATCCTTCAGCTGTGCATTAGCCCGCTCTTGCCTGGCTAGAGTCAGAAAACATCCCAAAACCCAAGTAGGACTCCTCCTGTTGCCGTTCACGACCTCATTTACATGCACCTCAAAGACGCAATCCCAACCTGGATACGCCAGGGTAAAGCCTCTTATCCCAGTGATAGACACAAGCCATCGTCTCCATGTCAAAGCCGGCCCTCCTTTCTGTGAGAAGGGGCATACATCAAGGTCCACATGTCTAGACCGCCAGATGTAGACGGGCTCGGGCATTGGGGCCTCTGAGTCGTGGTGGAAGACCTCTGCAGCGGCTTCTCGTAAAATCAGAGCCACGCGGGTCTCGTTCCGGTCTTTGTGATGCCAGTAGTCCCTAAACTTGAGCTTGAGGTTCGAGCTGGGGGCGCGATAGACTAAGCCTTCGGGAGGTGGGTATGTTGGAAACGCGCTGTGGGTTCGTGAGCTCACTGTACGTTACGGTGACAATGCACGGTAGGATTATGTCAGCTTACGAGAGGCGGAAAGCTGAACTGTTCAACGGTAGTGTCAAATGTGATACGCTCGAATCTAAGGAGGGAAGGACATGGAGAGGTGGTGCTGCAAATACACTGACAAAGAGACATAGTAGAGCTACGATGCTACATGGAATGTTACTCGCCATCGGAAGCACAAGTTTTGAACAGCGTCTCATTTGGCGACGTCGTCGACTTTATTGCTGACATTCTTGCTTATCATAGCAACAGTTGCATCCTCAAGCGCTGGGCGACGCGACTCGTTCGCCAGAGGCTTCTGGCCGGCAAAATGAGACAAACTGTTGCGCCCACATTTTTCTGCGGCTGGAAGTAGCTTCAGATCAATTCCTACGACGACCGAAGACGGCTCTCAAGATCGAACACGACGGAAATCCAGTAGGTGAGTCGAAGAACTGGCTTTTGGAAGACATATTGTGATGTCAGCGACGTAGGAAGAGACTAAACCGGTCTCCAGGGAATGGGTGCCGCGTAGGTTAGAACAGTGGATGTGCTTAGTCGCCCGATTGACACTTGCCTTTTGAAGACATTGAACAGCTAGGATCAACAGGTAACAATGATCTTTTTCTGCCAGCGGGCTTCTATGCCATGCCCTTTGGACGAGCGTTGGCCATATGACTACCTAACATACGAAAAAGGATTCCCACCATCCAATCAACCATTGAAAATGCATCACACCTAGATAGAAAGGGGATTCACACTGTGTTGGCAGCCCTGACTGTCCATAATTTACGCTTTATGAGATTTTCACAACCATGGCATCCAAACTGGCTTACCTGATTCCTGGCCATGATCACAAGCCCACCATTCGCTAGTGTTCGGTCACAATCCGTATTGCCAGGAGTCATGGACTACCTTAGAATGTTCGAAAAGCAGATACACAAGCGGAAGTTCTTCAATATTGCGTCTGAAAGAGCTAGCCTGAATAGGCCTTATATACGTCATATTTGACTCCCATTCGCATCCGCTTGCAATTCGTCTGGATTCTCACCATATTTACTCATTTCTTGTTCACGCATACGTCTTCAGGAACCTGTTCAGCTATCGATAGCTGTTGCACCCATCTAGCTCACAATCGACTTTCAATGCCGCGGCAGGTGTTGTTCACTTCCCAGTGTTATCAGAATGCTAGTGATTCCGCGCGCTTTTCCCATGCGACTGTGCTTGGATCCTATTGCTCTGTTCCGATCAATCCACTCAATAGATGAGCACCGGAGACGCGATGCCGGATAGTCGGGCTTCTAGCTGTACAATCGAAGATGATACTGTGAGAGCAGGTCATGATGAAGAGTCTAAGCTCGATCTGAGCAGCCTACCACCAACTTTCATCCTGAACACAAACATCTCCACCGAAGAACTGAATAATGCCGAGGATGAGCTGGTCAAGCATGGGGGACCGCTGACGTATGATATCAAGGAGGCAAATATTGTGCTTGGTAATATCTCGAGGGAACGTCGCGCAAAGCTCGAACTGCAATGGGGCGGTGTCCGAACAGAGAATACGGAGTACGACCGGCTGGCGTCTGTCTCTGAGAGCACTATCAAAGAAGAAGATGAAGGTCATGTAACGAAGCGTAGGAAGCTATGTGGGGAGAAGGAGGACTTGGAGCGGAAACGGAACCGCGCAAACAGAAGCCCAGTCTCGACTGAGACCGAAGATGAAGACGACAAAGGCGCGAAGCCAATGTCGCAGCTCTCAATATCCCAAATACCTTCATCACCTACCGTGGGCATATCTGGTTCTGATGTAATGGAAGAAGCGACACCCCCACCAACCGGCCCAAGGACTTTCGAGGGGAAGGTCAAGGTTGTAAAGCTTGAGTGGTTGAAGGATTCCCTGAGCGCCGGTGTGCTTCAACCAGTCATGCCTTACACACTCTACGAAGTGAACCTTCTCGCCTCAGGCCGAGCTCCTACGAGCCCGCAAAGACCGTCAAGCTCTATTTCAAATGCTACAGTCGAACAGACTCTTTCTCATTCGAAAGAAGAGATTGGAAAGGAGATCATCGAGCGTGCAAAGGCTGAATCCAAACCATACATCCCTCGTAACCAGAGGCGAAATCGCATTAGAGACACCATGAAGCAAGAATTCGCGGGTCGCAGCTTCATTGGCGGCAGCCAGAGCCAATCCTTCACGAAACACTCCAAGCTTTTGCATCAGACCACATCGGAGCACGACGAGGGTATCAGCGCCACTCTACCGGAGATGCCAGACTGGGTGCTGCAGAACAAGATCTACTCCTGCGAGCGATCCACACCTCTGCACCCACCCAACGAAGCCTTCATCGAAGAACTCAAAAAGATAAAACTAGCCCGCGTCCTCACAGGCGACGAGATCGGCGTCCGAGCCTACAGCACCAGCATCGCCTCCGTAGCAGCCTACCCCCACGTCCTCTCCCACGACAACGAGATCCTCGCCCTCCCCGGCTGCGACCACAAGATCGCCGCCCTCTTCCACGAATGGCGCACCTCGGACGGCCACATCCGCGCCGTCACCGACATCGCCACCGACCCCGTCCTCTCCGTCCTCCGCCTCTTCTACGAAATCTGGGGCGTCGGCGCCACCACCGCCCGCGAGTTCTACTACGACCACGGCTGGCGCGACCTCGACGACATCATCGAACACGGCTGGAAATCCCTCTCCCGCGTGCAGCAAATCGGCGTCAAATACTACGACGAATTCCAACTGAAGATCCCCCGCGCCGAAGTCCTCTCCATCGCGGCCATCATCCACGAGCACGGCACGCGCGTCACAGACGCCCACCTCGAAAGCATCCTCGTCGGCGGCCACCGCCGCGGCAAGCCCGAAAGCGGCGACGTCGACCTCATCCTCAGCCACCGCGACGAAGCGCAGACCTACAACCTCGTCAGCCGCGTCGTCAAGTCCCTCGAGAAGAGCGGCCACATCACGCACACCCTATCGCTGAACCTCACCAACTCGAAGCGCGACCAGCAGCCGCTCGCTCTCGCCCCGGTCGGCGGCGGCGGCCACGGCTTCGACACCCTCGACAAGGCGCTCGTGGTGTGGCAGTCTCAGGAATGGCCTACGCGCGCGGCGGACCTGGCTGCGGATCTGAAGGCCAGGAATCCGAACCCGCATCGCAGGGTTGATATTATCATCAGCCCGTGGCGGACTGTGGGTTGTGCGGTGCAGGGGTGGACGTCGGGGACGACGTTCGAGAGGGATCTGAGGCGGTATGCGAAGAAGGTGAAGGGGTGGAAGTTTGATAGTAGTGGGGTGAGGGAGAGGGGAACGGGGCGGTGGGTGGATTTGGAGAGATGGAGTAATGAGAGGACGAGGGCGAAGACGTGGCAGGAGGCGGAGAGGAGGGTTTTCGAGGGGTTTGGGCTGACGTGGAGGGAGCCGGAGGAGAGGTGTACAGGGTAGTAAGGGGGCACGGTTGAATGCTTATGGATAGTAATGCACATATGATCGATACACAATTTTGGTTAATATCTGGGTACACATCAGAGTCCAGCGAACTCCTCGAGCTAGATGCAGTAACAAGCTATGGGGTAGCAACAGCAATTGGCCATCGAGATAAGTGGATGATTCCAGCAAATCTCGCCATTCCAAGTATCTCAGCTGTCAAATCACCTCCACCTGAAATCATAGCCGCCACATCTTCCGAATCAATACTCAAAGTCATCATCCACACTTGGCCCCTTACTCTTCGATACACTCTCCTGCTTCTGATACATCTCCACCACCATCCTACTCCCCGTCGCCTCCTCCGTCTTCTTATCATCCCGCTGTTTGAGGAACCGCGGGAACCTCAAACTGATACCCTTACCACTAGCATCATTGAGCGCGTCAGCACCCGCCTTGTACCTCGGGCTGAGCGTCAGATCCGCCGTCTTGACCTCCCACACAAAACGTGGCTCGAACCAGACGTCGGGCTGATCCTTCGGCACCTGGGAATGCGAGTAGAACGGCTTGGGCTTCTCAATCGTATGCTCACGCAGCTTCTCGTGCAGCTCCCCGAGGATAGCCTCCGAGAAGCCTGTGCCCATATTGCAGACCGTCTCGTAGATTTGCTTGCTGCTGTTGTAGCACGCTAGTAGGAACGCACCGTAGACAGAAGTGCGCTTGCCCTTGCCATAATAAGCGCCGAGAACGACGAGGTCCAGAGAGTCTCCGACACCGCTGAGGTAGTCTTTCTTCACCTTCAGCCAGTTGCGGCTGCGCTTGCTGGGCTCGTAGCCGGATTCGGAGGTGTCGAGCATTTTGACCATGAGGCCTTCGCAGGAGGCTTTCACGCTTTCGTCCAGAAGGACTTGAATTTCGTCGAGGTCGGAGGTGTCGCCGTATTGAGCGAAAGCGAATTCGCCTTCGAGAGGGGTGAAGGCGTCCTGGAGAATTTCGCGGCGCTCACGGAGGGACTTAGACACGACGGCCTTGGAGGTCGTCATCAGCAGGCAGAGCAGGAGAAGAGGATTGGCCGACATACCTCGCCGTTGTGAAAGAGCATATCGAAGGCAAATACGCAGACCTTAACTTTGATGTCTTCGGTTTTGACATCCTTCCTCTTCCGTGTCATTAATTGTTGAAAAGGTAGCACCTTCTTCTGTGCCGTATCCCAAGCTACCGTCTCACAATCCAACACGAAGCTCTTAGTCTCCGGCTTGATCCAAGTATGAAGTTTGTCCAGAATATCCGGGTACTTCTTGGACAGATCTTCAGAGTTGCGGGAGAAGATCGCGGAGAGGCCTTTGCTACTCTTGCCAGGGCTTGGTGCACTGCTTGCATACTGTTTGGGCGAGTCTTCTGCCACATAATGGATCTGGGCCCGCTCTCCATCGTACTTATATTCGCATGTGAAGTTCTTGCCTTCGAAACGGTCAAGCACCTCAGTGATCGACTTTGTAGGCTTCGCCAGCATTGGCTTCAGGGGGACTCCTGGTTGCAATTTGCAATTGTCACGTAGGTTGAAAATACCGTGCTGGAGCATAGCTGGAACAACGACTTCGTAGCTTGGGAGTTCGCTAACTGTGCGTTAGCAGTACTCACATCTACTGTTCTTTGGACTCATACCTGTACACGGTCTTGAGTATCTCCTCCCCTTTTGCCAGCTGCTCGCTGCTGGGCACCTTGTTGCCCTTCTTCTCGGTCTCGTACGTGACCATCGCATGAGCGAGAGCGACTAATACAGTCTTCTCGGCTAGACCCAGGCGTAATTTCCCTTCTAGGAAGCGTACGATGAATTTTGCTTCGCTCGCGCCACCCTTGTCCTTTGAGATATCGACACCTTTGGAACCTTTACCCGCGAGTGACGCATCCGCAGCAGACAGAAGCTTCTTGATGCCAGCAATCTTCTTCTCTTGTGAGCCATGGCCAGCCACTGTAGCGATGCCCATCAAGCCGTCGCGGACGCCTTTCACGGTCAAAGCTCTGGGCTTGAACATGGTCGGCTGGTTCGATCTGCTCTTTGCAGCAACTAGACCCAGGTCTCCAATCTCGTTCTGATCGGCTTTGATAACTTGCAGACTTCTTCCAGTTGACTCTCCAATGGCCTTCATGATCAAAGACTCACCAATGCCGAGCTCAATACCAGCATAATCAGCAGCAAGCTTGTTGATCATAAGGTGTATAGTGTGCAGTAGATCGTCAGGTGTGAGGCGCAGAACCTGTCTAAGAAAAAGAGAGCAGTGCGCCGATATAATCAGTCGCTTCGTAGTCATCTCGATCAAGGAGAACGTGGTACAAAGAGCTGCATAGGGTACTGGCTCGCCGGCCTTCCAATCGGGGTAAGGGTCCTTGCCACTGCTCTTCAGAGTTGACTGGACCTTTTCGCGAGCTTTGGCTGCAGCCTCTGGTTTATCGTCTTCTTCCGACTCAGCATCCTCGTCTTCAACTTCTGACGCAATACCGACATCTTCTGCTCCTTTATCAAGCTCTTGCTTGACCTTTGACGCCTTTGCTCTAGGCTTGGAGCTTCCGATATCAGAGTCACTCGCCTCTTGGTCCCCAGGGAGTGATTGGGCTCTGTCTGGCTTCGAGGCGCCGGCCTTTAGCTTAGCAGATGCCTTTTCCGGATCGGCCTTGGAGGCTGCTCTTTTGGAACTAGTAGACTTGGAGCCTGATGAGTCTAGCCTTTGCTTCGAACTCGGTTCTTTCTTGACCATTCTGTCCACTTTTAACCGAGCGCCGGGCCTGGTTTGCTTCTTCACAGGTTCTTCGTCCTCTGATTCGTTTTCTAGTAACGACGAGCAGTCAGCTTCAATGGAGGCAAACACATTGTGAGATCCTCCAATCTCCTATCAGGTACTTACCCTCTTTGTTGATCGGCACAGCTATGTGCTCGTCATTTGTGACAAAATGCTCCCTAGAAGATTGCTCTGAAGTCAAGTGGCCATTAGTTTCAGTCGCGATGTCAGCCATTACAGGCTCGTCTCCCATGGACACGTCTTTATCACGGTCCTCTTGCTCTACCCCTTTGGAGATCTTTCTCTTCTTGGCTGGCTGCACATCATCGTTGTCATCGTCGTCGTGGTGTTCTATTTTGAGCTTGCGTGGGTCCTTCGGGTTGTTGAAAGCTAGAGTCGATTGCTGCTTGTACTTGGGATCACTCGATTTCCCCAGGAACTTGCTGTGGATCGAAGTGATCAGTGAGGTCTTTATTTTAGGAGGTACAGAAGGCCAGTGCACCCTAAATTCCGCTGTGATGTGTGAACATACCCAAGAGTTGCCTGCTTTGGAGGCATGGTGACGAGTAGTTGGTGCTGTTGGCTCGTCCGTAAACGAAACAAGAGATATCTCTGGCAGATTGTGGTCCACAATAAAAGTACCGGTATTGTGCAGGACGAAGGCTGAGGATTGAGGAAGGAACGACCAAGGCCGGGGCTAGACTCTCGGGGTAGCTGAGTGTTCGATTTGTAATATGACCGAACACCTCTGAGCGAGAGTAGAAGAGCAGGTTTTCTATAGCATGAATGTTGAAGTTGGAGGAAGGTGGAACAAAGATGAGAGCCAGAAGCTCTGCTCCTGTGAGACGAATGATACAACGCCAGAATTACCACAGCTACAGCAGCCAGGATGCTCTTTTATGACCTCAGATATGACGCCTGTAGGTCTCATACATCAGAGTTCCAGTAATATGAACAGATTACCGTAAAGGCAATGGAAGTGGTCTGGTGTCGATTTGGTATTCGGATTGACCTTTCTTTGCAATCTCAAGGTACAGAGTCCACTTCAGGTGAATGTGGCTTCGGTCGACCTCTACTTCAGACGGACAAGAGGAGTGAAAACTTCGAGACCGACTGTATGCAGGCTGATGGCCGGGTCCTGACTCCTGATTCTAAGGTAACATCTCACGCATCAGAATGGCCACTTGATTTGGATTTATGCTGCTTTCTAGCCAGTGTATGCTTCATAATCAGCTTCAGGTCCCTTGAATTTCACCCGAGTCCTGACCAGTCGCTCTACTGCTTCAGGCTAGGAGAGAGTCTATATTTATTCCTTCCTCTTCTTCCAAAGAAATGGCTACTCACAATTGCAGATCATGTACTAGCAGCAAAAGATGAAACATGTCTCAATCGAGTACTCTCAGAGAACATATTCCGAACCACTTTGAAGCATGCGAGCTAAGACTTTGGCTCTTTCATACGCGTCTGGAGGCGCCAAAGCGCGTGAAGTGGCTGACGTCATCCGGATTAGGCAGGTAGCCCTAATCCCGCCAGACCCTGAAACTAATGCAGCCAATTTGCTTTTCGATGCCAACAGTGCACAATGATATGCCTCCTTCCCCCTCATTAAATACCTCGAAGGGTACCAGACCCGTTGATAGACTCGCAAGCATCAAAGGCCATATGGAAGGCTCCAACCCCACTGTCTTTACCTCGGACCATGTCCCGCAGGCACCAGAAGACCCCCTCTTTGGGTTGATGGCCGCATATCGAAAGGACACTTTCGACAAGAAGGTTGATCTCGGTATTGGAGCTTACAGAGACAACAACGCCAAGCCATGGGTCCTTCCAGTGGTCAAGCAGGTCAGTCTCATCCTCGAATGCATTGATCGGAGCTATACAAGCTGACAACTTCCTTCAGGCTGACGAGAGGCTGCGGCAAGACCCCAACCTAAACCACGAATATCTGCCAATTGCTGGTCTCGCCGAATTCACCTCAGCAGCTCAAAAGCTCATGCTGGGCGCAGACAGTCCCGCGGTCAAAGAGCAACGAGTATTCTCCTCCATTGCTTCTATTAACCTACTTTAACTGATCTTACTCAGGTAACAAGCCTCCAGACCATCTCCGGCACTGGCGCCGTCCACTTGGGCGCCCTCTTCCTCGCCAAATTCTACCCTCGCTCTTCCAACCAACCCATCTACTTCTCCTCCCCAACATGGGCCAACCATAATCAAATCTTCTCCAATGTCAACCTCCCCATAAAGACGTACCCGTACTTCTCCACCAAGACCAAAGGCCTCGACTTCGAAGGTATGCGCTCGGCCATCGATTCAGCCCCCGAGGGCAGCGTCGTCCTCTTACACGCCTGCGCCCACAATCCCACTGGTGTCGATCCCACCCAACAGCAGTGGAAGGAGATCGCAAAAGTCGTCAAAGCGAAGAAGCATTTTCCCTTCTTTGACTGCGCATACCAGGGGTTCGCATCCGGCAATCTAGAGAACGACGCCTGGGCCGTTCGCTACTTCGTCTCTCAAGGTTTTGAGATGTGCATCGCCCAATCGTTCGCCAAGAACTTCGGTCTCTACGGCGAGCGAGCGGGCGCGTTCCATTTTGTGACGGGACCTGGCTCCGATGCCGTCAACACCATTGGCCGGATTTCCTCCCAACTAGCTATCTTGCAGCGCAGCGAGATCAGCAACCCGCCTGCGTACGGCGCACGGATAGCCAGTCTCGTACTGAACGACCCTGCGCTTTTTAAAGAGTGGGAAGCCAATCTACGAACCATGGCCGGTCGAATCATTGATATGCGCAAAGCGTTGAGATCGAAGCTGGAGGAGCTGAATGGGAAAGAGAGGAGCTGGAAGCACATCACCGAGCAAATCGGCATGTTCAGCTTCACCGGCTTGACCGAGAAGCAGGTCCTGAAGGTTCGGGAGGATGCACATATCTACATGACGAAGAATGGGCGGATCAGCATGGCGGGACTGAATACTGGGAACGTCGAATACACAGCGAAGGCGATACATAAGGTTGTGGGCGGGACAGAGTAAGGATAGCATCCATCATGATGGGGAAAATTGACATAACGAGTGACGAGAGCATGAAGCATCAATTATAGCAAACTGAATTGCCCTCTTAACTCGGCCCTGATGTTTTCGAGCGCGTTCTCCCATACCCTCTTCCCCTAGAACACCAGATCCCAAATCACCAAAAACCCGCACAGCCCACACGTAGCCCAGAACACCATCCTCGCCGTACTCTTCCTCTCCGCCGCCCTCTTCAGCTGCTGGTTCCCACCTCCGATATTCTCCGTCGTGCCCAGTGAATCCATCTCCAACTGGCCTATACTCTCCGATTGAAGTGTGAGGTTCAGGATGATTTGCGACTGCAGCTCGGAGATGTCGTTGAGGGAGCTTTGGGCGGTGCTGCTGGGGTATTAGATGTGGGAGAGCTATATGGCGTAGGAAAGAGTGCTAATCTGGGAGAGCGGAGAAAGAGGCAAGGAAAAGGGCATTGGGACGTACCGGACCTGACTCAATTGATCCTCGAACTGGCGCATCAACTCCCCATTCTCCCGCTCCAGCATCTGCACCTGCTCCTCGCTCAACCCCTCCATCTCCCTCTTCCGCTCCTCGTCCTCCATCTCCACGACCCCTCTCCCTCTCTTAGTCCCTCCATTCCCCATCCCCTTGCCCCCAACATCCACCCCACCGCCCACAATCGCATCCCCCATCCCAGGACTCATATACAACACACTCCTCCTCTTCTCCACCTCCCTCTCCACCCTCCTCACCATCATCCCCTCCAACACGCTCCCCGCCCTCCCCAGCGCCTCCCTTAAATACAACAGCACCTCCTTCCTCCACACCCTCGCCGTCTCCTCCCCCGGCTCCTCCCCCTCCCCCTCCTCCCCTCCCCTCGCCCACCGCATCAACGCCCCCGGCCGGCGCTTCCTCTGCTTCTCCTCCGCAATCTGCCGCCTGAACGTCTCCGCCGCGTTGAGTTGCGTGATCGAGGCGTTGAGATCGCGCAGGAGGGTTTTGGAGGAGGTGTCGATGGCGTCGCGTTGGGGGTTGGTGAGACGTTGCCTGGTGGAAGTGGGGCGGGAGGAGGGGGCGGCGAGGGAGAGGTAGGAGGACCGGTTGGAGAGGAGGTAGCTGTGGAGGGAGGTGATGTGCGTGTTTATTTTGTAGGCTTCTTGGAGGAAGGGGTCGGTTGGGCGGGTGGGGTGAAGGCGGGTGTGGGCGTTGTGGGTGGAGAGGAGGGAGGAGAGGAGGGGGGTTAGGTCTGTCATTTTGGGGGAGGATGGGGTTGGGGCTTGTGGTGCTGTGGAGGTTTCCCAGTTGGAGGTTGAGTGGCGGACTGGGAAGTTGTGAGGTTTGGATATTGTGATGAAACTGACAGAAATCTGCCCCGGCCTCACCCCCCTTCCAGCGTAGGGTGAGCGCCGCTTTACGCTCGCGCGACGCGGGTGAGGGGCGCCCGAACCTAGGTGTTCCTACTAGTAGGTGCTACCTAGGTGATGGCGCCTTAGCAAGCGTGAAGAGTTGCCTCAGTATTTAGACCTTATGCTTACTTATTATTTCGCGTGACTATGTATCACGTGCAAGTGCCAAATCCGGTAAGGTGATAGCTAAATTCGGTAAGGTAGCAGAAACTTTTTTTTCGCATAAGGTTTGAGGGCGAAACCCCAAAAACTTGTTATTTTGAAAAATAATAAATAAACTTTTTTGCTTTGATGCGAGCACACTAGTATTTGTTCTATTTATTATCTAATATATATTTTATATTTTTTTAATTAAGATATCGAAGTTGTTTAATATACTTTAATATTAGAAAAATAAAATACAAAGAAATTGATAAGTTTGTTTTTTTAATAAACAAGATAATTTTAATATTAAGTATATTATTATAATTAAAATCGAACATTAATAATTATTATAAAATTTTCGAATTTTTTTATAATTTTTTATTTTAAATTTAAGTTTATTTTTTATTTAGACTTTTTTATTTTTTATTAATATATTTTTGCAAACTTAAAAAAAGTATTTATTTTTACGATAATTGTAAGTATGCGCGCATAAATTATTTATATAAAAAAAGATTTTTAATATATTTTTAATATATTGTAGTCAGGTAATCAGATAATATTAGACTATAAACTTGAGAATGTTTGCTATTAATATTAGCGATCTATTTGCAATACATATGCAATCTCTTCCACTTAGATTTTAGAATCTTAGCTACTTAATACACTATTAAATTGTATAGTGCAAATTTATGCATATATCGCGATAAATCTTTGTTGTTATAGTTGTCTACTAATTGAAATCTTGTTTTTATCTTGTTATATTGAAGCTCAATGCGAAAATTTAGTTACAACAACAAATATTAAGACAACAAGTTGTCGACGTGTCTCTAAAAACAATCTTAAGAATTTAGAAATCTAGAAACTCAAAAACACAAAAAAAAGAGTATAAAAAACAAGTTAACTTTGACAAATTACTAGAATTAGAAATTTCAAAAATTAGAAACACAAGATTAACAACTTAGAAATCAAAATATTATTAAATTAAAGAGCAAAAAAAGAAGAAACAAAGTTAAAACATTAAAAATAGCAATAAGATTCGTAAATTCGAAGATCAAGATATTTTATCAAAATTGCAATTAGTATCTATTGTTAAAACAATAAATTGTTCGCTAACTATAGTAGCGTTATTAAAAGAAGCTTCTTAGCAATATAATTGATTTATTTGCTCAAAAGCAAGAACGCTATTTAAACTCTCTTTTTGATAAAGATTAAAGCAAATCTTTAACGCGAAAATATTTGTTAACAATAAATCGACAACTAATTGAGAGAAGCAATAGATCAAAAACGTCTATTTATAAACAATCAAAAAAATAGAGAAGCGATAAACAAGAAAACAACGCAAAACTAAAAAAAAAAAAAATCTCTTTTTAATGTTTTTGCAAAAAAAAGAAAAAGATTTGCAAATTAAAAATATTATTCTTTGAATTAGTTATTATTACTAGTTTTTTTGATTTAGTAGTTGTTACTTTTACTATTTGTTGTCAAACTATTCTCTTAAAAACAATGTCTCAAAACAATAAAAAAATTGCAAAACTTTCTTTTAACGTTTCTATATTAACAACAAGTTTACTTAATAATTTTATAAAAATTGTAGAACTCTATTACTACGTAATCTCTATGTCTTTTTTAGAAACGTTAAGAGTATTGCACTTTAATAAACTTAATATTATCAACTTTTTAAATTAATTCTTGAATCTTTGTAATAAATATAAAATTATTTCTTAGCATAAAATTATTTCTTAGCATAAAATTATTAAGTTGTCTCGATATTGTAACAAGCTTATAGAGAACTTTATCAAATTTATTGTTACTTAGACAAATAAAAAATAAATTAAAATAATAAATAAATTAAAAAAGAAATATAAAGATAGAAATTCAAATTAAAAAATTAATTTTTGTGTTTTTTTAAAGTCTTTAAAAGACGTATTAAGAACAAAATCGAATAATATTTGTAAATATAGTCGACAATTTAAAATTATTTTTTCGAAACTTATTAAATTTGATTAAGTCGATAAATATATTAGATTCTTGTAATATTTGAAGAATTTTTTTCGCAATATTTGCATTAAGATAATGCAAAAGCATAAAGTCAATTTAAATAACGCAATTATTATAATATTTAAATTGTTATACAAGACAATTATAAAATTAATCAAAAATAAAACAATTATGCGAAAAATAAGTATTAATAGCAATTAAATTATTTAGCAAGTTGCGAATATTAATATAAATAAATTAATAAATATAATAAACAAGAAGCAAGATTTTGTAAAGAAGAAAATTATGCTAAAAACAATATTTGCTCTCTTAGTATTGTTAATAGTTGCAATTGAAAATACAAAAATTAACAAAATTTTGATTATTTTAATACAAACTTTTAAAGATTTTAAGATTAACAATGTTTGCAAAATAATAAAGAGCAAAATTTATTAAATAATTTAACAAATAATAACAACACAATTATAAGAGATTTTGTATATTGTATCTTTTTAAATTTAAATAATAGTTTAGAGTTTATTTTAAGAAACAATTTATATTTATTAAGAACTTGTATTTGTTTTTAAATACAATTAATTAAAATTAAAATTAAAAAAATATTTGTTTTGCTACAATTTGCATAGATAATAAGTTTGTTTAAAGTTAACAATCTTAATAACAAATAAAAAGATTTATATAAACAAAAGTAATAGAATTTGCTATAAGTTTAACAATTTTAAAAATAAAAAAATAAAGTTGTCTCTTAATAATGCGAAGATTAAGAGAAAGATTATAAGAATTTGTCTTTAATAAAGAACGCAAAATTGTGTTTAAAATTTTGTAATTACAATAGTAGCAATAAAATTAAATACTAATTTTTCGTTTAAAGATAAGAAAAATAGTAAATCGAATTAAGCAATAGTAAAGATTTAAGAAACTCGATTAAAACAAATTTTTTTTAAGCAATAAACGTTCTAAAAGTTTTTAATAAAGCAATTGATCAAAATAATCAAAAAAAAAATCAAAAAAAAAGAAATTTTCGAAAATTAAAAACATTAAATTTAGAAATTATTTAAAGATAACAAAAGTATTAGGCGAAAAAATATATATAAAGAAAAGAGTAATAAAAACAAGAGTAAAGAACGTTACAATAAAGAACGTTTTCGCAATAATTAATTCTAATTTAAGAGTTACTAAGTATTAGAAAAGCAAATCTAGAAAGAAGCAAAAGACTTCTACAAACTATATATAATAAACAAAACATTTAAAGAGAATATTGCAAATTATAAAGAATCAAGTCGATTTTAAAACTTTAACTCAAAGTATTTTTATCTTAAAAATAAAAATAAAATTAATAAATTTTCTAGATTTTTGTTTTAATTTAAATTGCTTTTTTTTTGTTCTCTTTTTAATAAAAAATTTGATACTATAGTAACGAAGAGAAAACTTTAGAAGTTTACAAGAAAAGAGAAAGAAACAATTATTATTATAAAATTAATTAACGTTAAATTTATCAAAATTGTTTATTTTAAAAATATTGTTGCAAGAGTAAAATCTCTTAGAACTCTATATTTTGTTGTTTGCTTAATTGCGTAAATACAATTAAAAGATATAAAAGTTAAAGCGATATTTAATAATAATGCGAAAATCAATTGTATTAGCAAGAGTTTTGCGAACAAAATTAATCTAACTATTTAACAAAATATTTTTATCTTACTAGTAAAAGTTACGAGAGCACGTGTTTGTTTCGAAGAAATAATAAAAGATATAAAGATATCAATTAAAAAAGTAATAATTTATATTTTTATTTTTGTTGTTTCTTAATTTAATTACGAAATTCTATTAGATCGATTTTTTTAACAAAGTAATTAAATAAGTTTTGTAAATATAAACAACAACTTTCTAAAATTAATAATTTATTTTAGAAACAAAGCAAAGCGTATTAACATTTTAGAAATATCTATTAATTATTTTAGCAACAAAAATAAGAACGTTGTGTTCTCAAAAAAATCTTTAAATTTTTAGATAATTGTCTAATTAGTATAATTGCTCAACTTCGCAAATCTAATTGCAAAAGATCTTTGAAGATAAAAATTAAAATTATTAGAATAACAACATTGCAAAATAAAATCAAAAGAAAAAATCGACAAAATTTTAATTAATTAAAGTAGATAAACAATATTAGCGTCTATTTGCTTGTCAATACAATTAATTAAAATTAAGTAGATATTTAAATTGATATTATGTTTTAAATATCTTTAAAATTATTAATAATTCGAACTTTTTAATTATATATTATAAAAGAGACTTTTACTATTTAATTGTTTAAAAAGTTCGATATTCTTTGTCAATTTTTTATTGCGTTATATTTATTCGTTCGAATAAATACAATATATAAACAAAAGACTTAAAAAACAAATCTAATAAATACAAGCAATTTAGATAATTCTATTTTAGGCAAGTATTTAAACTAAAAAGAAATATTAAAGTTATCAATTACAAAGAATTTCTAAAAGAAACTTAACAAAAAATACAACTTCTTTTTAATACTTAAGTTTTTAAATATTAAATACGATTTTTATCTTATTAAGAAACGCATTTAGAAGCTAATTATAAAATTCGAACTCTTTTTGCAAAAACAAGAACTCTTAATTACAATACTTTTTGTTTGTAAGATTGTTTTAATATAAAGTTTTGCTAAGATAAACAAAATTAGATTAGAAATTGTATCTAATTAAGAAATTCGCACTATAGAATACAAGATATAACAAGTCTTAAGATTTCTAGTTTTTCAAGCATTGAATTTTATTGTAATTAAGATATTAGAGAAACGTCTTTAGACAAGTTTGCTAAAATACTATTATAATCTCTATCGAAATTCTTGATTTCTAATAAGTAAAAAGAAGAAGAACAAGTATCGCATAATTAACGCGACTATAAAGATAAACAAAATAATTGTTTAAAATGCTAACATTGTAACAAGATAAAGATAGAATTCTAGTTAGTAGACAACTATAACAACAAAGACTTATCGCGATGTATGCATAAATCGCACTATATAGTCTAATAATATATTAAGTAGCTAAGATTCTAAGATCTAAGTAGGAGAGATCGCATATATACTGTAGATAGATCGCTAATACTAGTAACAAGCATTCCCAAGTCTATAGCCTAATATCACCTGGTTACCTAGCTACAACATACCTTCTAATGTCGAAGAGTTTGCGAAAGAGTTCGTCAAAATAATAATTGCGTTATTAATTAATTTCTTTTTAAAATACAATTAAATAAATCTCGTATTAAAGAGTTGCAATCTTATTGTCTTTATAATTTCTCTTAAACTACTTAGAATAATTCGTCTATTGCAAAGTGCTACTAATTTAATTGTTTAATTTGTAAAAATTGTAATACGCATTCTTAAAATTTTTCTCAACAAATGCTATTTATTTGTAAACAACATAGATATAAAAAAATTCAAATTAAATTACGACAACAAGAAAACAATTCTAAAAATTAAACTATTTGTTTTAAAATATATTTAATAATTAAATGCAATATTAATAAACGTGAAATTGTTTAAATATATTATATTCGACGAAAAATCTTAATTTTGTAAGTCAAAAATTAAAATTGTTAATTTTGTGTATAATTTCAATAAACGATTTCTTGATAGCATTAAGATTATTAAGATTGTTAAATAATTATTGTGCAAAAACGTTTTTAAAGCTAGAGTCTTTATAGAAGTATATATCTATTATTGAATTTAAATGCTAAAATTTATAATTGTCGCAAAGTCGATCTATTGTTTGTTTAAAACAAAATATGTCTTTGTTTAAAATTTTAAACAACAAGATATTATAAACAAATTAAAGATTGCTTTAATAAATATATTAATAATACGTATCTTAAACTACTTTATCTTAATTAACGAAATTATTTTAATTGTAAATTCTAGTTTAAAAGATTAAAAAATTGTATTAATGCAAATTAATACAATAACAAAGAGAAAATATTTTTTACAATATAAGAGTAAGCTTTGAAGCAAACAAGAATTCTAATACAATATTAAAAAGCAAAAATATCAAAAATTTTTAAAATTTTTAAAGAAAATGCAATTCTAATTGTATAAAATTCGATTTACAATTAAGATTGATACAAATATTTTAATAATTTAATTTAATTGCTTTGCGACAAATCTACTTGACGCTTTAATAATTTGCTAGTTAATTTAAATTTATCTTTTCGACTTTAATATACAATATATATTTGATTAAAAGTATATAACAACTAACAAACTTTTAAAAAAATCAAAAGAGTTGTTTAACAATATTGACAAAACTAATAAAAAAAATATTAATAATTTTATTAATAATTAATTAAATTGTATTTGCGTTTGTCTTGCACAAGTAATAATATTAAAAAAAACGAAAATATTTTTAAAAACAAATATTTTGATAAATTCGAACAAATTGTTCGATATTTGATTTTGTTGCGAAAATCAAATATAAGTTAAAAGAATTTTCGCAAGTTTAAGAATTATACTCTTTATTTCTTAATAAAAGAAGAGCGTTTGTTTCGAAAAATAGACAAAAATATATTTTTGCGTAAAATAGTAAATTAAACAAAAGACAAAAATCGAATTGTAAAAAGCTTATATAACAAGAATAATTATAAAGAAAAAAAAAGCATCTATTAACGCGTTGCAAATCGATATTAATAACGAAATCTATTTGATTTTTGCAAAAAATATATTGCAAGTTGCGATAAATATTAGCAAAAAACTTTTAACAAACAAAAGAAGATTATATATTTAATTTAGATTTTTAATTTGTAAAAAAAGATTGTTGTAGACTATATTTATATATTAATTGCAAAAACATTTGTTAAAGTAAATCTAATAGTTGTTCGAAATAATTTAACAAAATAAATAAAAACTAAGATAATTCTAAATTTTAAAACATTCGCAATAGTAAAATTTCTATAATAGAATATTTTTTGTTAATATAAATATATTAAGAAGATAATTATAAACAACAAATTCGAAAATAAAATTAATATAACAACTAAATTTCTAAAGAAATATAACATCAAAAAAGTAATAATATCAACTTATTATTTACAAATAAATAAAATAATAGAAAGAAAATATAGACTTATTGTTAATATTTTGTTCAAACTAATTAAGAGAGTTTCTACAAATTAATTACAACATTTGTACGCAATATTATAAATCGATAGAACAACAATTCGAAAATTTATTAAGAAGATATTGTTTTGTTTTAAGTTTAAATACGAAGTTGTATTGTTAATCGAAATAGAATATTTAATCTAGTATATTATAAATTGAAGAAAAATTTGTTTAACAACAAATCTACTAACGTTGCGAACAAAACAATTGAAAAAAAAGAATAAAAATATCTAAAAAGTTGCTTTGCGTCTTTGTTATTTTTAAAAAAAGAATAAGAATTTTTTCAATAATAATTATTAATTGCGAACACGTTTATTTTAAATTAAAAACTTGATTTTATTATATAATATCAAACTTAATAAAAAATATAATGTAAAATTATTCTTTTAATAATTAGATTTCTTTAAAATAAAAAAATAAAACAAAATTAAAGACTTTTATGTTTTGAAAAAAGTTAATAACACAAAACTTAAAGATATTTATTTAGAAAATCGATTAAAGAGATATATAAAGAAAAATTAGAATTTTCAAATTTTCGCAAAGTCAAAAGACAAAAATAAGAAAATAAAACATAATTTTATGCGAAAAACAAAGAATTAATTTAATTAAAGCAATAAAAGATTGTTTGCAATTATTATATTATTGTTATCTTATTACAATTATTTAAATTATACAAAAGTATAAGAATTTTTTTTAAGAAAAATAAAAGTTGCAATCTTTATATTTGTTTTATTTGCAAAAGCTTTAATATAGAGTTTATCGATTTACAAGTATTAAAAAGTAATTTAATTACGCAAAGTAATTTACAAAGCATTATAATTTCGAATACTTAAAAAAAACAAGTAAAAAGACAAAAAAATTAAAAAGTCGAAATATTAACAATTTTAATTAATTAAAAATAGACAAACAATATTAGTATCTATTTGTTTATTTTAATTAAATAAAATTAACAATTAAAAAGCAATCTAAAAGTATTAATAGCAAATCTTAACTCGAAGTTCTAGAATTTTAAGAATTTCTTCAAATTATAGAGAACGAGTTTCAATTATTTTTTACGCAATATTCTTTAACAATAAAGATAGCAAAATTACACGTTAATTATATTAGTTTTATACTTGTTTGCAAATTAATATATAAATAAATGTTAATACAATTTTTTTGCGTAATTAATAATATAAATATTGCAAACAACAATCAAATCTATAAGTAAAGATTCTTTGCACTTAAAATTTTATGTTTGTTAAACAATTAAAACAAGTTATTGTTTTATTTATTAAAATATAGCAACTTAATAATCTAATTCTTTGTTTGCAAAATTCTCTTTTTTAATTTATTATTTTTGTATAAATCTTTTTTTATCGAAATTATATTATAATAAATCTAGAGCAACAATTACGAAATATTAAATGTAAACAATTTTTTGCAAAAGAAACTTCTTAATCTTTATTAAAAAATTAAGATTAAAAACAAAAGTTATTATTTATATTAACAAAAAGATTTTGTAAAAAGCGATAGCTTGCATTTGTTAAACAAAATACAAGTCAAAATTCAATAATATTAATATATTTTTTTTGTAGTTAAGAATCGACTTTTTTAATTAGATTATTTTAAGCGCAAGATTAGCAAACATTATTGTAGCAATTACAAATATTGTAGCGTCAAATTTCTCAAACTTAAAATTAAATCGAATTGCAAAAAACAATTATTCGATCTATAAAAAACAATTTGATTAGCGAGAATTGCGTCTATATTTAAGTAATTAATATCTTGCTTTAATATAATAAAACTACTAGCAATAAGAAAAAAGAACGTTTGAAAAATCTTTAAAACATAATTTTAAATATTTTAAAAATAATTAAAAATTAAATGCGAGATTTGTAACAAATAATTGACGAAAACGCTTAAGTATTAATAAGTAATTTATTATAACAAAAATTAAAGAACGCAATACAAAGAATTAATTAAAACAAAAAACTACAAATTCAAAATAATTAAATTTAATTTCGCAAACTATAATTATCAAAGATTGCGAATATATTATTTCAAAATATAGATTAATTAATTATTAAAACAATATTGCGAATAGCAAAGAAGCGTCAAAATTTGCAAAAAATTTTGAAGAAATTAAATCGAATTATATACAATCGACTTAAATATTGTATTATAAGATCGAAACGTATTGCTAACTATACAATTAACAACTACAACAAAATAAATGTTAAAAAGTTCAAAAATACAATAGTATTTATTAAACAAAAGCTTTTGAAAGTTAAAATAAAAAATTATTTTTAAAAATATAATTTGATAAGAATTTTAGATACAAAGCTAGAGAAAATTTGTCGAATAAAAGTTTAAATAATTTTTTTTTTTTTGTAGAAGATGCAAAGAGAATGCGAACTCAAAACAACAAACAAAAAGAATTTAAATTGTCAACTTCAAAATTAAAGTCGAAGTCGAAATTTAAAGATAACAAAATTTATAAGAGACAAAGTAAAAAAGAAAAAAATCAAAATTTAAATTTTTTTAAAGAAGCTTTTTCTTTGTTATTGCGATTGCGAGATTCGACATTAAAATAGCTTTTTTTAAATTTTAAATTACTTAAAGTTGTCGATATAACAAAATTACGTACTTCAATTATTAAAATTGCAAGAATTTTTCTAAAAACAATAGCTATTTTTATTTCGATAAACAAAAAATACAATGCAAAAAACTATTTGGATATAAAAGTAAATATAAATTTGCAATATCGAATTAACTATTATCTAGCAATATTAATTAAAGTTTTTCAACTAATTAAACTAGCTATATTAATAAAGAAGCAAAAAAAAGATTTAGTTACAATTATATTAAAATTAATCGTTTGCATAATTTATTGAAGAAAACTAGAATTTTTGTTAAAAATAAATCGAGTTTCTAATAATTAAATCGAAAGATAAATAATTTAGTATTACAAGAAACGAAACAATTTTCTAGTGTTTATAAAACAAAATAAGTTAAACTTTAAACTTAACATTTGTTTATTTATTCTTAAAAATTTCTTGAAGCAATACATTTATAAGAGAGAAGAGCTAATCTTCTTATTTAACAATTTTTAATAAGTTGATATTTAACTTCGAGTAATAGACAATATTAATCTAGCGAAATAAAATCAATATAAAATAATTATTTATTAAAATTGATTTGCTTATTTGATTGTTAATTCGAAATATCAAATATAATTGCAACTTTAGAGCGAATTGCAAATAATATTATATTATCAACGAAAAAATAATAATTGACAAAAAGAGTAACTTCTTAATTGTTTATTCTTTATATTGCAAATAATAATATAAATAAATTTAAATTCTTATATAACATATATATTTCTACAAGATAATTACAAACATAAATTGTTAACAATATTATATTTGTTAGTTTTTAAAAAGTATAAAAATTAAATATCGAAACATTACTTTAATTTTGATATAAATTAAAATATTTATTAAAAGTCTTAGCAATTGCAATCGATTAATTTTTTTGTTGCACAAAATAATTTATTTTGCGAGAAATATTTGCTAGACAATTTTTATATTTAAATCGACATATAATTGCAAAAAGCAATAAAAAAAAATAATAAAACAAAAGAATATTAGAAACTAAGTTAACAAAAAAGAATTTGCTAAAATAAGAATTGCGTTAAGCAAATATATTTTGTTGATTAAAAGATATATAAATTGTGCAATCTTAAATTTTTTATTGCAAGCTAGAAATCAAAATTAATACAAAAATTAAATTTTTTTTTGCTTACGTAACTCTATTAAAAAATAAAGAAATTTTGAAATTTTTTTGAACAAGTACAAGAAGCAATATCTTTACAATTTATTAAGACTTAACTTTGTTAAATCTATTTTTAATTAATATATTCTATTGTTTTAAAGTTGCTATTAATTTTTCTTTTACATTTAACATTAGAAATGCGATTATAAAACGTGCGTTCTAGAATTCGACAAAAATAATAAAGAAATTAAGAATACTATTCGAAGATACAAAGAAATTTAATTGTCTAATAAAACAAACTCGAGAACGTGCAATATATTACGTGAAATTAATATAAAAAGAGATTCAAAAAATAAAGAGTAAAGTATTTGAATTATATTTGTAAATGCAATTTATAAGATTTGAAAGTCTTAAGATATTTGATGTTTATTAATTTGATATCTAGAACGATTTAAATTTTTTGTTACGCTAGTACTTTCTACGAAGATATTAAGATAAATTGTGTTTTTGAAGAGATTTGTAGACGTCTTCAAGCAATATAAGCAATCTCTTGATAATAAAGATTTGCAACTATAGACAATTTCTATATTTAATAAATCTTAGAAAAGATTCGATAAATTAAAGTAACAATAAGTAAAAATCTATAATAAGTCGAACACAATTTATAAGAAAGTCGTGTTCGAAAACTATATATCTTTTCTATTATTAAGAGTTTAAGGTGTTTAAAATAATTAAAATCTTGATTATCTTAATTATCTTAATTAGAATTTAAGATGTTTAAGAGTTAAGCTATCTTAATTATTTTGATTCTATCGATAGATTTTCTCTTTCTAATTATTTTGTAAAGAGCGATGCGCAATAACTAGTATATATTAATATGCGACTCGTAACACTATCTTCTCTCTTCAAAAATATTTGTTTCGAAATTTTTTTTTTTTTTTTACTATGTTAATAAAGCTAATTATTGAACAACGTTGCAATTCGATTGCTAATTGTTGCTATAAATACGCTTCTATCTTAGTGTGTTCTTGTCGAGCTTGTATATTGTTTGACGTATTCTATCGAATAAATCGACAATATTTTAAGTGTGAGAAATATTATTAAAAGAATCGAAAATGTAACTTGACTTCTAACTATTAAGAAATAAATAAAACTATAAAGGAGATCGAAAAGTTAAATAATAAAATAACGAAATTGCGTCTAAGAATTGCGCATAAAACAAAACAAAAAAAATACTAACTTTGTCGTTTGAAAAATATAAAAAATGCCAAGTCGAAGAATATTTTAGAAATCGAAGAAGACAAAGAAGAGATTAAAAATGCTAAGAAGATACTTAAAGCTTTATTCGATATAAATATTAATTTATTTTTATTTGCTTTCTTGTCTTCTAATGCTTTGTCTTCTCTTATAAGTAACTTTGTTGTTAACAAAATCGTTGCAACTTGTTAGAGCAATTCTTTAAATTCTTAAGTAACTCTTATATGTTCTTAGAGATAAAATATTCTTTTTACTTAATAAGATACTTTTAATCTTCTTGTTGTAGAATTTTCTCAATCTTAAATTGTTTCTTTTTTTATAAATAAAAATAAAAGATGTTCTATAAAGACGTAATTAAATTTGCTAATTTTAACAATAAAATATAAAATACTAGAAATACTTTGACGTTCTTAAGTAAGTTGAGTTTGTAATTAATTGATTTTTTAGTTTTCTTAACAATAAACAATTTAACTTTAATATAATTTAATTTCTTGCTTAACTTTCTTGTTCTAAGATTTTTTGTAAAAAAATATATTTCATTTCTCTCTTTTAGCTAAGATGTTGTTTTTTATTTTTTATTTTAATACTTGATTAACTTCTCTTGCATTTTTAAAATATTGTTGTATATCTTTTTTAGTATTGCTATTCTTTTAATAACTAATTGCGTTAATAGATATTTGCGTTCTTTCTTAAAGAGATTCGATTCTTTGTTATAATTAATAAAGAATAAAGTTATCTTAATAGTTTTCAAAATCTTTGCATTAAGTATTAATTGTATTATAGATAAAAGTAATACTTATTTGCTATAAGTATTGTTAATATAGTATCTCAAATATTGCTTAAAACTCTAGTTTGTTTGCTCTATTTAATTATTTGTTATCAAATAATAAATAGTAGATATTTGTAATCTTGTATTTAATATTAAGAGAAGCATCTTTTAATAATTAGATGTAAAGAGCTTATCTCTATTACTAATTAATTTTTTAAATATATTATAATATTGTATAAGTCGATTTAATATAATGTATTCTAGTTGTTTTGCGATAAACTTCTCTTTGCATGCGATAATATATAAGTACTTAATAAGCTTATTAATTATTGCTAGTATCAAATTATATTTGTCTTTAATTGCGAGATTCGTTAACTTGAGCAACTTAATAATAAAGTTTATTATAACTTTATCTTATAGCAATTTAGATAATTCCTAATATTGGATTTCGCTATAGCTTATATATGTATTATGTTTATTTTGCTAACAATTAAGATATTGTTTAATATATATCTTGACAACTTATTTTATTTGTAAGAATCGACAATACTAATATAAAAGTTAAAGAGTTTTTGTTATTTTTAAGTGCTTTTGCAATAATTTGTTATAATGCTCTTTTATATATTTGTCGATTTTATTAATAAATATCTAGAGTTTTTCTTTTTTTATTAGAAATTCTTCTATATTGTTTCGAAATATTTGTAGTGTAGCGCTTAGCTTGTATTTGTTTGCTAATAATAATTTGTTTTTGTTAATCTTAAGTATGCTATAATTAAACAATTTCTTTGTTTTTATATAATTACTTTTCTTGCTAAGTGTGTCTACTTTGTTGTTATCTTTATCTAAAGTATATTATATTTTGAACTTATATTGTTTAAGTTTCTTTAATTATCGCATTTGTCTCTTGTTTAGCTATTTAATAATAATAAAGTGCACAAAATTCTTGTAATCTATAAGAATCGTAAGTTTTAGCAATTTGTTTATGTATACTTTTTATAACTTTAAGACAATTACTATAGCGAGTAGTTTCTTATTGTAAACATTATAGTTTTGTTCAACTAGCAAGAGTTTTTTCGAAAAATATGTTATTAAGTATTATATATCTTTATATTTTTAACTAAAGTATATATTAATAATTAGATTTAATACGTTGATTTTAATTTTGTTTAACAATCGCAAATTGTATATTTTTAGTACTAGCTTCTTCAAGTATTTTAGCTTAAGATTCTAAAATAATTTTTCTTTTGTAAATCTTTATATTTATAACGTATCTTTCTTTGTAAAATTTGTTAATAATATTGTATTTACTAAGTAGTTTTTAATAAACTTCTTGTTGTAATTTATAAAATCTAGAAAGAATTGCACTTTCTTAATACTTATTAATAATTTTTATTCTTTAATTGCTTGTAACTTTTTAAAATTTATGCGTACTTTATATTGTTTAACAACAAATTCAAAGAAATTAACTTTCTTTTAATAAAATTTGCATTTCTTTAGTTTAAAATATAAGTTTTTTATGTTTAGATATTTTAATACTTTAAAGACATAATTAATATATTTTTTTAAAATTTTTAAGTAAATTATAATGTTGTTTAAGTATGTTATAACAAATCGATTCAAATATTGTTGTAATATATTATTAATTATTTTTTAATATATTGTCGAGACATTTGTAAATTCAAATAACATTATTATATATTTGTATAATTTATATTGTATACAAAAAGCTATTTTCTATTGTTTTTTTATTTTTATTCTAATCTAATTGTACGCTTCTTGTAAATTTAATTTAATAAAATATTTTGTCTCAAATAGTCGATTCTAAAGTTCGCTAATATTGAATAATAAATATCAATTCTTGATTGTAATATTATTTAGCTTCTAGTAATTAATATATAAACAAAAAATTCTATTTTTTTTTAATATAAAGAGAATCGAATATCTTGTCTATAATTAGAATTTTTTAATAAATCTTTTCTTTTTGTTTTTTGCTAAGTATTCGCAAAGTACTTTGAGTTTTTTCTTAAATAGAGCATATATAAGTTTAAACGTAAATTGTTTGCTTAATTCAAGTTTAATTTCGTAATTTTATAATTAATATTTAGAGAGAATCCTTGTTGTTTTCTCTTTTTAGAATAGATGCTTTTAATTGTTGTATATTTGTAATACATACTTTAGCGATTTCTTTGTTGTATTAAATAGTTTAAAATTTTTAAAAAAGTTGTAATTTTTTTTACTTATTTTAACTTTATAACTTAACTAATCTTTATTAATATTTATTAAGTTAAACTTTGTTAAATTGTTTTTTTGCAAAAATGCAAGTTCGTTGCTTGCAATCGATTTTTGATTTAATCTTTTATCTATTATTAAACGTTATTAATGCGTAGATTAAATATAAATTACGTAATTATATTGCGCAAATCTAAGTAGTTGTATATTTTAGTTAACTTCTAAATTGTGTTGCTTTTAAGATATTTCTAGAACAATATTATAAATAACTATTTCTACTATATTAAAGATTAGTTTTTTGTAATGTTGCTAAATAGCTATCAATAATAACTTTGTTTCTTTATTTACTTTTTTATTCTTATTAAGTAATAAATTTTTATTTACAATTATTAGATTGTATGCGTTAAGCTTCTTTTAAATAAAGTATTCTTTTCTCTTAACAAGAGCTTTAGCTATAAAATTATTTGTTGTATTAAAATCGACTATTGCAATAAGTTAACAACTATTAATCTTAATTAGTATAATAAAATATTGTGCGTATGTTATTAAGTTTAGTTGCTATTATTAAACTAACATATTGTATATCTCTAGTATATTTTTTATCAAAAAATTTGAACTTTTTCTTGCTTTAATGTTGCGACTTCTACTTTAAACGCTTGTTTGCGCTAAGCTTTCTTTTTATACTAAGTTAATAACTTTAATTTTCTAAAGAATCAATTAACTTCTTTTTTGTTTTTTAGATAAATTTAACATAAGTTGTTATAATATCTTGTTTAACTAAGTGTCGCATATTTCTTTGCTTTCTTTATTTTCTTTTAAGATAGATTTATACTACTTAGTTGTTATTCGATTTTATTAAGAATTTCTCTTTTTATAGTAACGTCGTTTTCTAACGCTTTTTGCATTTGTTTACAATTTAATTTATCTATTGTTTCTTTAATAAACTAGCTAAAGTCTCAAGATATTTTATAATGTTGTCTAGACATTTGTAAAAGTTCTTCTAGTTATACTTGTTATCTAAGTTTGTTGCTAAATAAAAATATAACATTTTTAATTGTTTTGCTTTTATAATTTTATTAAGTATTTGATAACTTCTTGCGTAAATACGAGTGTTTTGTTTAATAATGTTTTATCTAGAACTTTCTATAACTAATTTAGATTTCTTATTAGATAGTAGTTGTTATTTGATTCAATCTTAAGAATATTTGTCTCTATATCGATTTGCTTTCTAACATTGTTTTAATTATTAAATATCTTTCTTAATATAACATTAATTTATTGACAATTTATTAAGTTTTGTAATCGACAATCTCTTGCAAAGTAACTTAATTTGCTATATAAATAGTACGTTTTTTAAAATTTGTTATCTTGCTTTTTTTTAAAGTTTTTCTCTTTATATTATTAAGTAAAATTCAATTTTATAGATGCAAATTTACAATAATCGAGATTATTATACTTCTAGTTAAAACAAAATTCTTTTTGCTAATATTTGATTGCTAATTTAAAGGAGATTTTTGTTCTTTCTCGAGATTAATTGTATCTTTTTTTTATTATTTTTTTATATAATTTGTTGTCGAAATTAATAATTACTTTGATAAGATCAAATATATTGCTAAGAGTTTTCTTGTTATATATAATTTTGTCTTTTAGATTGTTTTTAAGATCTTGTCGAAACATTGTTATAAGTGCAATATTATTTTATTTAATTAAATTAACATACTTCTAAAATCTAGCAACGTAGTCTATTGCAAAAATTTATTAAGTTAGATGCTAAATTACTCTTTTTGCAATTTATTTTTTGTTAAATGTTTTAAAGATTCTTCGAAACTCTCTCTTAAAGTTATTAAAGTTTGTAAATATTATACAAGAATTTTCGCTATTATTTTTTAAGTATTTTCGTAAATTTGACTTGAGTTAATATTGAACTCTCTCTTTAAGAAATATTAATGCAAAAATTGTCTTCTAGTTTGCTAAAACAAAATAGAAGATAAAATAAATATCTATTTGCATAAGCTAGTTCTTTAGATCGATACAATCTCTATAATAGATATCGAATTTATTAATTCTAATTTTGTCGTCTTCTATAATTAATAATTGACGTAATATTAATAAGCTAGTGTTCGAGATAGAGACGCATTGATTTAATATAGATATTCTTAGAGTATTCAAAGTATTACGCTAGTACTTTCTACAAAGATATTAAGATAAATTGTACTTTTGAAGAGATTTGTAGATGTCTTTAAGCAATGCAAGCAATCTCTTAATAACAAGAGTTTGCAACTATAGACAATTTTTATATTTAATAAATTTTGAGAGAGATTCGATAAATCAAAGTAACAATAAGTAAAAATCTATAATAAGTTAAATACGATTTATAAGAGAGTCGCGTTTAAAAGTTATATATCTTTTTTATTATTAAGAGTTTAAGATATTTAAGATAATCAAAATCTTAATTACTTTGATTATCTTAATTAAAATCTAAGATGTTTAAGAGTTAAGCTATCTTGATTATCTTGATCTTGTTAATAGATCTTCCCTTCTTGATTATCTTGTAAAGAGCGATGCGCAACGACTAGTACATATTAGCACGCGACTCGTAACATTTTTATTCGATTAACTATAAAAAGATAATAAGATTTGAGTCTTCAATTGTTTGTTTTAACAAAGAAAAGAAGATTTTGTTATTTTGATTCGAAATTAAGAAGAAACGTTATAAATCAAAACTAAGTTAGCAATCTAGATCGAGTACTCTAGAACTAAAAATAACTTTTAAAATTACACGTTTATCTTTTGTTTCAAAGAGTTTAACGTAGACACAACAACGACAATTTACTCTATTATTGTTACTTTTTTCTCAAATTGATTTTTTAGATTCACGTTAAAGAAGCTTATTACTATCGTTATTGTCTCTAGAGGATAAGCAAGACTTACGACAATTAGCTTTGCCAAGTACTCAATTTCGATTAGATAATTCTTTCGACTTTGAGAGAAACTTTATGCGAATTGATTTATCTTGTTCTTTACGCAATCGATTCGAGTAACAAGAAGAACAAGAAATCTATTTAGTCTAACGATCTTGAAAAGATAAGAGCAATTTTCTTATTTTTTTACTACAACTTTTGCATAGGCAAGAACAAAAGTTTCTTGATTCAATGATTAAGGGACGATCACTAAAAGGGAGGGAATCGTATATAGCCAAGTAACTAGATAATATTAGACTATGGACTTGGGAATGCTTGCTATTAGTATTAGCGATCTATTTGCAATATATATGCGATCTCTTTTACTTAGATCTTAGAATCTTAGCTACTCAATACACTATTAAACTATATAGTGTAGATTTATGCATGCATCGCGATAAGTCTCTATTGTTAGAGTTGTCTACTAATCGGAATCCTGTCCCTATCTCGTTACAATATTATTATTGCAATTTTCAAATTCTAATATTTCGTATCTAATATATTAGTAATGTATTATTATTATAATTCTCACTTATACTTTCTTTATACGTAGACTATCTATTATAGCGTTCTTTTAGCTGCTTATACTCTTCTATTTTTTAGTAATTTATTAGCAATATATTGCGCACTTATGATAGATACGAACCTTGGTGATTTTGATTTGATAGTGGTAGTGGAAAGTGGAAAGGCAGGGAAGGTCAGAATTAGCGCGAAATTCTGACCTTTTTCGCTATGGAAGGTCAGCCGACCTACCCGCAGAGGTCATCTGACCTGTACGCTCCCTGAGCCCCTGCATGGGCTACGAGCCAACTTTAGTCCTTGCGATATGCTTGTTGCACAACAAGCTGATTACAAGTGTCCACATTCGCAGCCGCGCTTTTAGATGGAAACGGTGTCCTCAAAGATCAAAGACTGATGATACAGTCTATGAATTTTGAGATGAAGTGATTGTCATCTACCCTAAGAATGACACCAAAATCGCAAAGATGTCAAATTCTTTGCAAAAGCGAGGACCCATGGATTTCTATATCCGAGAGCATAGGCCGGAGCCGCGGCCAGCATATGAAAGTAAAATCACCCAATTCAACGGCGAGCCAAAGCCAACGGTGCAGAGGTCAGGTTTCGTTTCCAGCTTGTGGGAGACAGCCGTTGCCAATACCCAAACGCGAATGCCTGCGGAGCTCACTAATCTCAAAGCCCCCGACATACTGCGCATCGTCTGTACAGAAGCTGAAGCGCGAAGAGAGGACTCTAAAGCAAAGCAAAGCAATGGAAGGTCAAGATACCTGCGAAAGACGGCCATGAGATCAAGCTTCGTGATGTGTATGGTAACATCATATCTTGCGCCACGAGGTTCCGAGACGTTGGGGACCTCGCTATTCAAGCCGATCCAGGTCACGCTGCTCTCCCTTGGGCGGTGATCCGCTTGTGTCTCACAGCAGCCATTAATGAGCACGAGATGTATGGCGTCATGATGCAGGGGATAGAAATGGTTTCTGGTTTGGTCACGCATTATATCGTGATCGAACGTATTTTCATAGACGAGGACTCCGATCATGCAAGTGCTGTTAAGAACTCGCTCTTGGCGCTGTACACTGCCATTATGGATTTTCTACTTGAAGCACTCAAATACTTCCCTAAACCTTCTCCATCACACGATGAGAACGACAAAAAGTGGCATATCTGGCAGAAACTTGCGACTGGGGCAGACAAGTTCAAGAGGACTTTTCAGAGCTTGGACGCAACAGCTCAAGCTTCAATTAAAGGTCTTCTCACAAAAGTATCCAGTGTTAAGAACAACGTGGATTGGGATGCCAATCACGCTTATGCTGCTATGAACATTCAAGTCCTCGATGAATTCGGAAAGACTCAGAGCCGTATTCGAGACCAACTAGAAAACATGGGACTAGCGGAAGAAGAAAGGGATCGACGCCTGGCAGTCATCCTTAAGGAATTTGAGACCCCACTGGCATCCATCGATGAAAAGGTCACAGGACTGTACGAACAAATGGAGAGAAATCAACAAAAGGCCCAGCTGAGCCGCGTTCTCGATTGGTTGTCGCCTGCAGCGCTGGAGAGCAGACGGAAGACTTATCATCAGAGCCTGTCGGACCCGAGTCATCGCTTGCCATGCTCTGGGAGATGGCTACTAGGAGATCAGGAGCATACAAAGGATGCAGACTATCGCCGGGAATACTTGCACTGGCAAGATTCGAAGGACTCTTCTGTAGCCTGGCTTAGAGGAATCTCCGGAACTGGGAAGACCGTACTTCTCTCTATCATCATCGACCACTTACGGAGCCAGATCGATCAACATGGACGTGCCGATCACCTCGCCTTTTTCTACGCTTCGGGAAAGGAAGTCAGCTCCTGGGCAGATCCAGATGAAGTTCTTCGAAGTATTGTAAGGCAGCTTTCGTATACACCCGCGGGCTCAGCGGTGGAAGCCCCCGCAAAGCGAAAGTATGATCAGCTTGTTTCCGCTGGAAATGAGCCTTTGAGACCAACAATGTCCGAGTGTGTGGAGATGATAGTCGCACTCACGTCCGATTTTCCAGTAATCATTGTCGTTGACGCACTTGATGAATTGGGCACTGGAAATTCCGCACAGCAGGTGCACAGCTCTCGCAATGATTTGATCGAAAGTCTTGGTGAGATTGTGAAACGTTGCTCAAATCCGGTCAAAGTACTGCTGTCTACTCTGTCTGATTCACCAGCTGAAACTCGTCTACGCCACGAGTTCGCGAACCCGGATGCAATTGATCCTCATTGTTCTGGCAACTGGCATATCATCGAGGTTAACAGCACGAGAAATGCAGAAGATATCAGTAGGTTCATTGATGAACAACTTGATAGGAAAATTAAGAAACACGATCTACTGGCAGGCGATGTGGACGACGATCTAAGAGCAACGATTAGGGATCGTACGTTTGAACGCTCCAACGGAATGTTCAGGTACGCAAGTATGCAAATTGACCGTCTCTGCAATGATAGCATGGATAGACTCACAGTGTTGGATGAACTTGAAAAGCCACTACCTGGGATCACAAGCCTCTACGAACAGAGCGTCAACGAGATCAATTGTGAACGTATTGATCGTATTCGCATGACGGCTCAGACCACCCTTAGGTGGCTGATGTGCATTCAGGACGAATTGCCTATTAGCGCGTTCCTTGAGGCTGTTTGTGTGGAGGTCAGTCTACCTTACTTCTAAGACTGCCTTTGTTTACTGCCACTCTCACTGCCCCTCTCACTACTCAGCTTCTGAGGCTTGAGTCCACTCTGGCCCTTTTACTTTATCAGTCCAAAAGATCAAGGGAAAACCTTACTGACTTTAGACTTGATTTAGGGAGGCATCGACAGGCCCAAAAAGAGCAACCTACACAGCGCCTGCCGCATGTTGGTCAGGACTGACCATCGTCATCCTACTGACATTTTCGCATTCACCCATCCATCTGTCCAAGAATATCTGGCAGCTATACCAGAGTACAGCGAGACCGATTGTCATCTAGCCGCCGCCGATCGCTGTTTGAGAATGACGATTGTTGCTACATCATCCATCAGCCGCCTTACTGCGCCCCAGGTACGCTTCTACTGGTACGCCAAGCTCTACTGGCCACTCCATTATCAAAAGATCGACTTCAGTAAAGGAAGCGAGGACAAAACACTGAGTGAAGACCGGCAGAAAGCGTTTGTCCGGGTACGAGAACTGCTCAAGAAATTCATTATGCAAGGCCATAAAACTTCACCAGCTTTCAACAAGTGGATAGCGGAAATTCCGAGTTTTGTGCAGGAATTAGGAGAGCATCATTCACTATCTAAACAGCTGAACTCTCTTCAAGCGTCTCTAGAGACACCTCTGCATGTCATTTGTGTGTTTGGATTCGCAGAGCTCGTCCACCAACACCACAAACATTTTAACTTTGACCAACGCAATGCCCATGGCCAAACTGCGTTGTGTCTTGCGGTGGAGAACAATCAGGTGGACACAGTAAAAGCCTTGTTAGGCCCTAGCCGCGCAGATGTCAATGAAATCAATGTCAAAGCTGTCCACCAAATGCAGCCTTCAAAAGCCGTTCACCAACTGAAGCATAAGGATTTTCTTCCAGCCGTATGCTATGCAAACGCATTACAGGCAGCGGCCATCGGAGGTTCTAAGGAGATGGTGGCAACTCTATTTGAGAGTGGCGCAAAGACCCAATTGGTAGCTGGCTATTACGGAAATGCTCTGCAAGCGGCGTGCCTACATGGCCACAAAGAGATTGTGAGGATGCTACTTGACGATCACGACTTTGATCCCAATACGCAAGGCGGCTTTCATGGCAACGCTCTGCAAGCGGCAGCATCGAGTGCCAATGTTGAAATTGTTGACCTCTTGCTGAATGACACGAATGCTTTCGAACTCACCCCTGGGGGCCATTATGGCTCAGCGCTTATGGCTGCGGCATGCACTGGTAGCAAAGAGGTCATCGATTGCCTGTTAGCACACACAGATGACACTGAGTCTTTGGTCAACGTCAAGAGCGAGGTCTACGGTACCCCGTTACAACAAGCCGCCGACATGAACAGAGATGATATTGTGGACATATTGATTGGCAGTGGAGCCCACATCAATGCTCTTGGAGCGTCAGCTGACCAGAAAAGTGATAAAAGCTCTTCAAGCCCCCTCGCACTCGCTGCTTGGGGTGGCCACAAGAAAATTGTAACACTTCTCTGCAAACTACACGCAGAAGCAGACCTATCTTACGCGGAAAACCAATTCCATTTGCTGCATCAGGCGGCGCTGTGCAACATGGGAGATTTCGCACAGTACTGCATCGACGAGCATTGTGACGTTAATATGGCTACTGACCAGGGCACAAAATACCATAAAATGCAGCGCAAGAAAACGCCTTTGTCAATTGCTTGTGCAGAGGGACATTTGGAGATGGTTGAGTTGCTTCTGCGTAATGGAGCGCGCATACAGTATTCAGGTGACGACGTATCAACCCTCCACTTGGCGGCACGCGGTGGTCACGTCAAAGTCATGAGCGCTCTTATCGCGGAGCATGAAATCCGACACCGCACAAACCCACAAGCAACCCACGACTTTATCGATAGACACATTCCACGCTCTCAAGAGACTGCTTTGTTTGAAGCTATCAGTGCCGGCGCCTCAAGTGCAGTCGCTATCCTCCTCGAGCACGGAGCAGCTCTAAGCCCTAAGATCAATAATATCAAACCCCTTCATTCGGCTGTTTTGGGGGGGAAGTACTACATCACACAAATCATACTCGAACATATAAAGAAATCATCAAATCTGGATTGCGCCAAGGAAGTCAACGCCCGCAATGTATATGGCAAGACACCGCTAGTGGATTCAGCTGAACGGAACAGTATAAAGATATTCCAACTCCTACTCCACTATGGGGCCGACTACAGAACCCAGGACAACGATGGGAATTCCTTGTTGCACTATGTCGCATGGCGAAATTACCACGAAATGAGCAAGATCCTCCTTGATATGTGGGACCAAGAGGAGCCTGGCACAAGAGAAGAGCTTCTAAGTTTAATAAATAAGTCTGGCAACACAGGCCTACAGGAAGCACTGTTCAGGAAGCATTTCATAATCGTGCGAATGCTGGTCGGGGCTGGTGCTGAGATCACGCCCAGTCATCGCTGCGAGTACTTCATTCGCATCAATAGACAAACAAATATCGATGATGTTCGCGGTGCTATTTCAGCGTTTGAAGGACACCAAAAGGAGCTGACCAAGTTTCTCAACCATCGCAATCAACGCGACGGCTATTCGCTCTTGCACGACGCCGCGCAGCATGACCGCCTAGACATTGCGCAGCTTGTGCTCGAACATGGAGCCGATGCGACAACTATGGAGGCCGAATCCTATCTCGACTTTGGGAAGGTCGAAGCTCGTACCGCACTACATGTAGCCAATTGGGAACAGCACAAACGCGTCGTTGTCATTCTACTGCACTACGCGAAAGAGCAGTGCGATCAAGCTCGCCTTTTGCGCTTTGTAGACCGCAAGAACAATTCTGGCAAGACAGTATTGATGGCAGCGGCCGAGAGTAATCAGCCAGAGAACATGCGCCTCCTTCTCGAGTATGGGGCAGACTGGTCGTTAACCGACAACAACGGTCACAATGCCCTTCACTATTGCGCTTTTCGCGGGCACAAAGCCTGTGTTGAGATTCTACTCCAGCATGCATCTGGCATCGATTCCAAGGATCCTATGAAGCCGTCACCGATGGGCCAGCAGAAGTTCAAAGCGCTCCTGAATCAGCAGAGCAATGACGAGAGGTTGACACCTTTGCACGATGCGACAGCTAGAGGATACCAAGACATTGTAAGGATCCTGCTCAATACATACCATGCCGATTATGAGATTTATGACCGAGCCCATCCCTTGTGTATGGTAGAACGGCGTGCAGCGTTCTTTACTCTCAGCGATGACTGGCAGTTGTACCCCCTGCGCATGTTCCATGTAATGGGACGCTGCATGATTTTTCACAGCATGACAATTTGGAGATCTTTAAACTTACATTGACAGTGTGGATGGTGCCTAAGCATGAAATGCCAGGAAACAGTGCTGTTGCTCTTGATTTCGCGTGTTCTTTCATATGAATGACCGATCAGACGCTTTCGACACTGGGGCCACCAAAGGCTCTCTATCCCCCACAGTCTGCGCACGGAAACATGTTAAAACGCTAGGTGCATCTGAATGGTCAATACAAATGGCCATTCAAGGACCTATTAATAGCCTAGAATCTGCCCGGGGCCACAGATACACCTGAAGAACATCATGTCATTGGTAAATCGGGCGCGACCTATCCTTGCGGCTACGCAAAACAAATAAACATATTGAGCTTTGGAGGCTGGAAGACAGCTTCGCCTTCAGCATCAATGTTCCTCGAAATCAGGCGTGGGCGCAATGTATATACGCGATGGTTCCAAGCACCTCGATCTCGGGCACATTGACGCTTGGCTATACAGCATATCAATCACCACGGGCTCCTCTACAAATGCAATGTCCCTCTTGGGCAAGTATAAACCGATAATCCAAATACGCATCGCTCCTCCCTGACCTCGCACAAAGACCCCATTCCACCAATCTCACCTTACCAACCATCTGATTGGCTGGTTTTTACTGGACAATTTACCAGAGTCGAGGCTTTCCGTTGCGATCCATCTCAACGATCTATCATAATGACTGCACCTTGGGTTGGGCATGAATTGCAGAGACGAGGGTGTAGTTTCTATTCTGGAGTTTTTCTCTAATCTATTTGCCTCTATGCTACGTGGCATAAACACCTGCAATGTCCAGCGCCCTACATATCAGATAGAGAACATGAATACTTTACACTCATTTCCTGTCCGTCTCCAGCACTCTCTCAGCTTCGGCTTTATCCTTCTCTCTCTAGCCTACCACAGGAACAATTACAGAAAAGGATACCAGGCAGACGACACAGAGAACAACTCAGATTCAGAGCATAGCTCGCCGGCCCAGAAACAGTGAGAGTACCCCTAGAGTGACCAACAGGATAACGAATCGCTCTTCGTAGGCACTATCACACGGTTGATTCCAAGAATTACTCACCACCCAGGATAGGACCCAACGCTGGTGCCACAGCCATATCAAACCGAACAAAGCCAAAGCATCACCCTCGCTCCGCACTGGGTGCAATGTCGGCGACAACGCCATTGCCTAGAGCTACTGTACTCTGCATGCATCGCAATACAGGGATACCAGCAAGATTATTCTCCAAAGCCAGGCCAACGTTCGCCCCTACATAGATACTCAAGACCAAGCTGTAAGCTGGCCGTCTCTCAAGCGTGTCTCCCAAGTCACCAAAGCCAGTCAGGACATGTCCCCAGAAGATCTTGTACTTAGGTCGTCATAGTGAGATTGATGACTTCATTGGTAACCTTCAAATCACTAACATGGGCGCTGAAGGCTGAGAGTAGATATTGACCGAAAGATTTGAGAAGAAGCCGCCTACTGCTGCCAAGAAGGCAATATATGATTTCTAACGCTCGGTGAAGACAGGCTAAGGAGATCATGAGGGGATTCGGCCAAGCGTCTTGGGGTCTGCTTTGACGACTGCTGTAGGCTTGTCCGTAGGGGTAGAGACGACCATAGGATGGAGCTGGCTATCGTCCGGGATCTCGTCTGTGGTAGGTAGTCCTTGCCCGGGAGGTTCGTGCGACGACAGGACGTCCTGATAAGACAAAAGACCTATTGGAATCCATCGTTGTGGTTCTAGGGATTGAGACAGTGTCGCCTTTATCATCAAATGGCGCGTGGAAGCTGACAGAATGTAGGGCCAATGCAAATTGTCGTAAAACTGGGGCAGACGTCATCTTAAATCCGATCTGATATTACAACATCCCTTGTATACGACCGTTGTGTATGAATGTCTAGAGCACCGAAGCCTTTAGGATCTCCTTCGTACTTTAAAACCGCACATGCACAATTATACTTCGAATGATTTGCTAGGGAATTGAGAGGAATGTAACATCTATGAAGGAAGGCTTTCTCACAGCGTGTGTGTGATCGGTTGGATACGTGATTATGGAGAACTCGGCTTGCTAGATGATCGTAGAAAAGACCGCCAGCGCCAACCTGTTGGGCCTGCTTCAAGTATTCAACCCTGCCTAAAAGAGCAGAAGATCGCCGTTGCCTCCATCGATCTGGGGTTGATAGACCTGTTGTGGGTTGTTCTGATTGACGACGTATTGGTGCTCCGCGGGTGCTCCGGTCGTTGGGCTTCCTCCGAATCCATCGTCAAGGTTCAGCGCACCCATCTGCCGAGCCACCTGTTGGGGTCCGAGGCTAGCAAAGTATTCATCCGCGCCGTTCACCGCTGCCATGAGATCCTGCTGACTGGGACCTCCGCCTTGCGCCATAGATCCGATACCAATGGCCATGCTTTTATGGGCGTTCTTGGCAACGTGGGTCGGCAGCCTATGCTTCTGGAGCGCAGGGCTGTCGACGAGCTTACGTGTACGCGCAGCCCGGAACACATGATGCACGGGCTTCAGGTATACTGTGGCTAGCGTTCCAACGTTGAGGCACATCTCCTCGAGAGTGGCGGGATCCAGCTTCTCAGACTCAGCAGTAATAGCTGGTTTCTCGCCCATCACTATAAGTTTGGCAGTTTCAGGGTCGGTGGAGAGCAGACGCCAGTACATGAAGCCACGATCCCGAAGGTCGGGGTTATCAGTTTCTTCGGTGGCCCACTTCAGCACTTTTGGCACGAGGTCCTGGCCTTTCATAGGACGCTGTATAAAAAGCTTGACGGTCGCTGTGAGTAGAGCGAGCTGAACCTCGACTGGCTCATCGGCAAAAGTGTACAGGAAGTCGTCCAGGATAACGTCCGAGTTCTCGATCCTATCCGCATACTGGCCAATGATCCAGATCATTGCCGATTTGGCCTCCGGCTCGTCTAAAGAGTCCAGGTTCTGACACAAAATGGAAATTATCGACTCATAGCGATTGGGATACTTGCGGAAGATGTTGCGGATGACTACCGTTGCTTCCTGAACGATGTAAGAGACCTTATTAGAGACCAATTCGAGAAGCGAATCGATACAGTCTTGTGCAGCAGGCTCAATCTTGATCGCCAATTTGCCTATAGCGCGCACTGACTTCCGGACGAAGTGGACGTCGATTTCGGTAGCATATCTGAAATTGTGTGAGTAATCAATACACTCTGATAACGAAGAATAAACATACTCGCGTAGCTCAGCTAGCACTTCCTTGATATTGTTTTCCGTTGCCAGCATAAAGATCAGCTCGAGCTTTGTGACCTTAACGTAGATCGGATCGTTGTATTTGCAGAAAAAGACTCGGATGTCATTACGCAAAACCTCCGGCCAACGTTGAAGGATTAAGAGAGCGTTACGTAGAACAAGGTATTGGATCTCGGGACCTTTCGCGAGGATAGTGACAAGCGGTGGTGACAATTTGCGACAAAGCGTTGTTGTGATCTTTTCATCCGCTATGTATTCCATCATGTACAATATGACGCGGATACATGTAAGCACCACAGCCGAGTTCGAGTGTGAAAGTCGTGGAGACACACGTTCGGCGAGTAGCGTCGCTTCGGCATTGTCCTGTGGGACATAGTTCATGAGCGCTTCCAATATGTAGGTCTGCCCCCATCTGATTATTGATTTAGTTGCGGAAGACGGTCTGGCTGGGTTGAAAACTCACTCGGAGCATTCGGACATGATCTGGATGATCTTCGATGCACTCGCATAATCTATAGTCAGCTTGATGGACTCGCTTCGCTCCCAAATGTCCATAAGAGCTGCAAGTGCCATCGAGACAACGGTGGGATTCTCGTCGCGGAGCATCGTGTTCAGTCTGTCGATGAGGTCTGACTTTTCCACAAGCGCCCTATCATGGTCGTAGAGTTTCGCGACGGTCATTGCGGCAGTCTTGCGAACATAAGCATCTTGATCCCTGAGCAGCTTTTTCGTAGGCTCCACAGTAGCCTCGACGAATTCGCGGACGTGAATGTACGAGATGGTCCGAAGAGCCTGAGAACGTATGAGAGGATTGAGGTGCTCTAGATCCTAAAAATCATATGATTCCTGTCAGACACTGACCAGAATTTGCGCCTATCTGGTTCAATACCGAGAGAAGTATAGGGAGAGCTTTCAACGCGACTTCCGGTTTCATACGCGAGTAATTGACCAGGAAGAGGAAACACCTGAAAGTGTCAGGCAATATGATCGGACAGGTAGAAGAGCTTGCAGACATACATTTTCTTGATCTCAAGGCTCTGGATTTGCATGCAGCTGATTATGTCCGGAAACAGGGCGACCATGTCGTTATTGCTCATGGTCATGTTGGCAACGATCTTTTTGAGAGCGATCTTCTTGGCTGAGTGGTTCTTATCCTTCTTGCCACCCATGGTCAGCTCTTGACGGAGCTCAGCCACTTTTCCCTGTACACCATGAAGCATGATATTAGCGGAGAAAGCAATCTCAGGGACTGTCGCCTCCACTAAGAATCGCAGAGCAACCAGTCCAAGCCAGACATCCATATGTTATGCTTAAGCCTAAAATGATCGCTGTTCTCTATGCAGCGTATGTGGTGCCAAGAGGATGTGGAGGTAAAGAGATGATTAGGAGAGCACCAAGTTTATAAAGCACAAGAACCCAAGCATGCGCGTCTGCCATATGCGGCTAGTTTCTCGGCAGAACACCAGCTTAACATGAAAATAAAGTAGAGACCATCAATACTTACCCTTGCAAACAATTTCGCATCCGAACCACCAGAAGCCATCCTCGCTTGTGCTGGTAAGTCTTAGTAGACGAAGCAGAACCCTCTATCTATCCTTTTCATGTGTCTAAATCTGTGACCAGCTCAACTACTGATCAAGCTTGCAGAACGCTTGCTGGAGACATCTTCCGATCATTTCAGCCATGGAGGCAAAATATGAGCTTCACAGCATCGTCATGCTGTACTTCGACGAAAAGGTACCCTATCAATAGTCTAGAATGGATGCGTAGTTTATGCACATCAGCGGCTTCTAGTTCCCGTCCTTAAGCGTTACCGCGCGGAAATGTTGCCTCGCGGAAATGTTCCGTGAGTGCTCTTGGCATCGCTTTGCTGACAAGACCGCAATGACCAGGGCGACCGATACACAGTTGAGTTTGGTATCAAGTGGGCCAACTCTTTCGGCGCACCAAACATATATCACTTTCATCCGAGTCCCGACAATCATGGCTTCATCTGCATCCCTTTCAATGTCAAAGCCGCCCTGGATCCAACAACTGGAGGACCCCCCGAGAGCGGCGTCGAAGGCGAGCCTGGCGGATCCACCGGGGTATCCAAAGGAGGGCTCCTCGTCAAAGGTATAGCAAATCGCTCCCCGTTTTAAAGAGGCTGTTTTGACTCATAGTTGCAGAGCTCGAAAAAGCAATTGTCCGCCTCCAAAAAATCCACGTCGGAGGAAACGGACACTCTGAAGGTCAAGAAGGCGTGGGAGATAGCCATTGGCCCCGCCAAGGCAATCCCGATGAATGCTGTCATGATGTACATGTCGGGAAACAGTCTGCAAATCTTCAGCATCATGATGGTGTTCATGCTGTTCAAGAATCCGATACAAAGCCTGATGCAGACCAATCAAGCCTTCACAAGGTTCGAGACGGAGGGGACAAGGAAGACAATATGGCTGACTAAAGCGGCTTACGTTGCTATGAACCTTGTTGCCTTGGCTCTAGGGGTATGGAAGGTCAATGGAATGGGATTGTTGCCGTGAGTGTGCTCTACAGCGCAGAAGCTTCTGTCAGTGAGCTAATCAGGACGGCAGGACAACGAGGTCTGACTGGCTGGCTTGGGAGACGGCGAGGATACCAATAGAGCGTGCTGTGTTCGCCTTCTGATAGCCTAGCGAAGCCGCTCCATTTATCACCAGCTCATCCAGAAATTGCCCAATCTGATCATGATTCGCACTTTGCTATTACACGACAGATTCCAATCCAAACGAACTGAGCGCAGTACATGTTCAGAATTCGTTGATTGGCGCCTAACATTAATTCTGCCCTTCCCAGCCAACCCATTTTCTCGACATAATACGCCAGACCTTGACCTCACCGCTACGCATGTCGCCTAGCTTGAAGCTCTCCATCTTCACTTTCTTACCCTCTCTTCCTTGTTCCCATGCACGCACTTTCTTCTTAGTACCGTCCCAGTCCACCACAACACCAACATGGTCTGGCTTTCCAATTTCAATGTTGTACTTGGAGTGCATGGGCCCTCGGTGCCCTTGAAATTTGGCGTTTCTAAAAGTTACAATATCTCCAGGCCGGATCTCATCCAATTGCTGTACAGTTGCATTTGCCAGATTCGCGTATACGAGAGCGCCGTACGCCCGTACACCCACAGGGGGCAACGCTTCACGAAGGGGGGATAGGAGGTTCAGGACCAAAGAATGGGGACCCCCATCCCCCACTACGGTGTTGAGCTTCGAAGTAGCCTCATCAGCGATACGGGCACCGAATCTGATATGTGCATCTTCCAATTGGTCTTGACGCATGCGGGCTGGCGGTTGCTCATGGTGCTGCTCCAGGGCTACTTCGGCAGGATTTGGCACGTCGAATAGAGCTGTGATCACAGTTTGGGAATAATCCATATACAGAATGTAGACGATTTTGGTAATTGACTGCTGCGCGCCTTGGCTTTTTGTGCTGGACTCTTCAATCTCGTAAATGATATCGCGACGGTTTTGAAAGACTGGAGGTGGCGTGTTAGCTTGGCACCACCATTGGCTACTTTGGCCCAGGTCCACATCGCTGGCGATGAAAATATGTTCACCAGAGACTCTCGCCGCATCCACAGATCTACGAATATTGGAGCCTGTTCTTTGGACATCCAGTGACTGCCGAGGATGGCCTCGGCCAGAAGGCGGTTGAGGAGGCTGTAAGGGTAACGATGAGTACTGCTGGTTCTGCTCAGAAGGCGGAGGTTGCATGCTACGTCGCGGGGGAGAAACGGAATACAATTCATCTGGGTCCTCGTATTTCGGCGTAGTAGGGTCGGGATCATCAATCCGTCCACTGGCACTTGTGGACTGGACTCGTGTTGGTGAAGTATAGTTGTACGGATCGTACTCTTCGTCATAGCTCGCGTCGACAAGCTCTCTCGGGGGTGGAAGAGGCGGAGGAGGAGCACGCGGCATATCTGTTGATTGGCGGCTGGGTCTCGGTGGTTGATTCGGAGGAGGTGGTGGGTCAGCGCGGAGAGCCGGGCCAAGTGACGGTAGAGCGAAATGGTGCAATGTTACCTCGTCGTTGGTAGAATGACGCTCAAGGCTTGCAGGCCTCGCATGAGCTCCGAGTGCATCTTTATGAGTAGCGTCTGGTGCCATATCAGTATCGTAGTCTCCCTCGTATTCGGTAACTTCCTCGTCACTGTCTTGACGGGCTCTTGTCTGTGGTACGGCTGGCATTGCTCGATATTCACCTGTGGATGTCCTACTATGAACAGCGACAGGTAGGGGTGGTGGAGGCGCTCTGTTCTGCGGGGTTGGAGGTGGTATTACAGGGCTTGAACCAGGTATCGGGGGAACACGACTCGACCGTTGCGCAGACATCTTTGCGTTCTTCGGTGATGTCGGAGATATCTCTGTTGAAGGAACTCGAGAATCTTGTGACCGGTTGACGGTCTCTACCTGAGGCGGTTGTCGAGCCCTATCGGGCAACGACGGTGCTGGTCTAGTCGATGAGGAAGCTTGCAATTTGTCATTAGTCAGAGTTTCCGAGACCTCTGTTTCTTGATGCTTGAGAGAGGATCGACTGTTCATAGAAGGCATCTCATCATCAGACTCAGGCCCGAGGCTAGGCGACATGGGCTGGCTAGATGGTGGAGGTGGGACTGGTCGTGCTACCACAGAGTTAAAGCCCAGAATACTTCTACCTGGTGTTCAGGACTTACAGTTGGACGGCACAGCGGGAACAGGTCGCTCCATGGGTAAAGGGGGCGGCACAGCTCTAGCTTGACCAGGCGCTGCCGGTAGGGGGCGGTCTGTTGCTATAGTCAGCAGAAGTATCATCTTCGTGATGCAAGAGAATCTGACCTAAAGGGACTGGTGGAGGCGCGGGCCGCTCAAGAGACCTCCTTTTTGGCACTCTTGGCTGCTCGTCCATGTCCTCCACATCAGGCATGTTATCTGGCCTTCGCCCTTGAACTATGGACGTAGGAGGCTCTAATTGCTCCTTGTGTACCTCCACTTGACTCGTGTCTTCTTCGGGACTTTGAGCCCTTTGCATGCCAGGCATGGACATAACTGGTACGGGCGGTGCGCGAGACGATTGGGCCTCGCTTTCACCAGACGCTGTCTTCCGCTCGCTAGAGATCGACATCTGCTTCTTCGGCGCCATGCCTGGCATGCCTCCCGGCGGACCGAACATACCTGCCATACCCATGCCTCCGCTCATCTTAGCCATGCGTTCACGTATCTCCATTCTCCGCTTTACCTCAGGATCTATCACTTCCTCGTCTCCCTCCTCCTCTTCTTCGTCCGCATCATCTTCCTCATCCCCAACATCTGCCTCCTTGAAAGGGGTTTGCGGGGCTTTCTGAATACCAGGAGGAGCAAGACTTTGTGGCTTTTCATCGCTGTCATCTCTGCCTGTAGAGGTTTCCTCTCCTTCCTCGGAATCTCCGGCGCCAGACTGGTCAGCGTCATTAGCGTCACTCTGAAAGCCTCTTGTGGCAGCCGTGAGAGGACTGCCAATCGAAGCTAAGTCTACAGTTTTCGACAAATTCGATTCAGGCGTTTCTTCTGACGCAACGTCTTTGTCCCTCAGGTCATGACGGTGCGACTCGCTATTTCCAGTGCCAGTGACTTTATTCAAGTCGCGACCATCGTCTTCGTCTACCCAGTCTACCGGCTTTTCAAGGGACTCCATTCGCTTTTTTGGGGGCCTCTTGGGCTTATCCTTCCTTTGTGCGCCTTCCGCATGCCGAGCCGCCTGTTCGATCTGCTGCTTCTGTAGTAGCGCAATTCGATCTTTGAGACTTGTTGGCTTTGGCTGATCTTGGTCGTTTTCAGCTGAATTTGGCGGTCCGGCTGTAGAAGGCTGCTCGGCAGGCTCGACGCTGGCTGATTGTCCCACGATTTCCGGGTCTTCATCGCGCCGATAGATCTTCTGCGGTGGAGCTTCACGAGGTGGCGGGACATACGCGTTCTTGCTCGGTGGCGGGGCGACGAAAGGCTTTTTAATAAATCCTGTGCCACCTGATGATCCAGGACCGCCAGGCTTGGGTGCTACTGGGGGCGCTGCAGGTTTATTGAATGCATTGATACGATCTCGAAATGATCCACTAGCTGGCTTGTCGTCGACGGGTGGGAGAGTGCTCTTCTTAATGCTAGCTGGCGCTTGAGAGGGTTTCTCAGGAGGCTTGTATGTCTGGCCTTCACTGGGCTCTTGACTGCGTGCCTTCGGGATTGGTTTGACGTCTTTCGCTGCTAAATCGGCCGGCGTAGGCTCATGCGGTGGTGCTAAGATACGCGGACTTTCGGATAACCCTTCCTGTTTTACCACCGGAGAAGGCTCGTTTTCTTTCTTCTGGCGGCTCGGTCGTGAAGGTCGCGGTGGTGTTTCAGGCTCGTATATCTTGACGAAGTTCCTTGGGAACAAGCCTTCCTGTTTACCGCCTGACGCGTCCAAGTACTCCCCATAGTACCAATCGGCATCTTCTTCGTCCGTTACTGTGATAAGCTGGCCATTGGGAAAGCTCAGGTCGTCATCATGAGGAGAGGAATACTCATATACTGCCTTCACTTGAAAAGGCGTTTTAGGCGCAGCCATTGCTCCGGTATTGCAAAGCTGTGCCACGATTTATCTCTACATAACAGTGACTAGTATCGGCGTCAGATGAACGTCCCAGAAGTAAAGTACCTTAGAGCTGATCGCCGCCGTCACCAATGCGAGTACTCCGTAACGACAAGGATCTGCGGCTCGCTTCGGCGTACTTTAGCCGAGGAAGGCGGGGTGGATTTCGGCTTCAATCAGAACATCGTTCATCGATCAAGGACTCACAGACGGAATAATAATCGTCTAAGCATCTACTTGACTGCCAACAAGCCAGGTTGCCTAGAAGTCAACTTGCAGGCATGAGAAAGGTCTGCTGGGATGATTTCCCCGCCACACAATCATCTGTTGCAGCTCAAGCCCCCCGTTCAAGGGAAGAACGAAACAAGCACGCGGCGCTCTATCATGCTAACATCCTCCAACATCGAAAAGATACAGAATCACTCATTCTCGAGTCACTAGAGAAGCTCATCGACCTTCCCAGCTCACCAGATTCGGATCCAGCGCAACCCTCACTGGAAGACGTTCACATTCTCAAAGACGCATTGACATTATTCCAGCCATCAGACTACGATTCATTAATCGAGGAACGAAACATCAACAGATTGTGTGGTTATGCGTTATGTCCGCGTCCAAACCAATTACAACCAACGAGCGCCGATCGCATTATCGTACGTGACCGGGGCAAAGTATGGGATCCTCTAAAGGTTGTAAATAGGAAGGCATTAGAGCAATGGTGCTCAGACGGATGCGGTAAAAGAGCGCTATTCCTGAAGGTGCAGCTACATGAGGAACCGGTCTGGGAAAGACTGGGCAAGGGCCGTGGTAATATCACGCTGTTCGGTGAGACGGGCGGTGGTCAAATCGACGAGGTAGCAGAGAAAGCACTCGCTGTGAAGCTTGGAAGATTCAACATAAGCGATGAAGATGATAGACTTTTGAGGGCAATGCAAGAGCTTGCAATCGAGAGAGGCGACGGTAAGACTGGCCATAAGTCGTCCCAGCTGGTAGACCTCAACATCACAGAGAAGGTCAGCTCAGAAGGACAGCCGCAGCCTTTGCCTGACCCTGGACACAGTTTGGCTGGCTATCACTGTTCAGTCGAAGGCTACATACCTCGTGGCTCGGCTTTGATGGCACAATCGAGACCAAATGCCGGAGAGTTTTGCGATCACGATAAAGATGATCTTTCAGAAATCATCCATAATTGTTAAAAAGTCACAAAAAAAATTGGGATTCGATGGCCCACACTTTTTGATAGAGCATGTGGATCGACAGCACTCATGCTGTGCTGGAGCTCAGCTTCCTCTTCCCATATGTGAAGTTGAAGATTGGGGTAGCAACCACTGCAATTACGAATCGTCCTGCTTTCGGTCTCGCTTGATTGAGAGTGGCTGCTACCGCGACAATGCCATATAAGCTGTGCTACGTATTATATACGCCTTCCGTTATCAAGCACATCCAGAAGGTTTTTCGTATCTGGACGGCCTATCGCTCTCGGCGCCTTGCTCCCCAAGCTGGTACCATTGAGGTTCAGACCATAGCCTTGTGAGCCTCTTGTGGCAGGCTTCTGTGCCGATGGAGTCATGTCAGGGATCTGCCTCTGCCCTTCGACCTTTAAATCGATCATCGGCTCCTTAGATGGCTCTTCTGACGCTTCCCCATACAATGATACCGTTCTTTCATCGGCGCGCCCTATCTGAAGTTTAATCTGACCTTGTGAATCGATGGTAATTCGCTCAGGCTTCACCCAAATCTTAGCTCCGCCCGGTATATCGGGTTCAAACCTGTGTACGCCAGATCCTACCGATTGGAAAGATCTGGATTTGGAGTCTTCGGCTACGATCCCACCAACACCTATGATAGCTTTGGCACGCCTGGCCGATTGCACTACCAGAACTCGGCCCCGCAAAGGCCTTTGATCGCACTGCGGTCCCAGCACAGGGTGATTTAAAGTATGACCGCCAGCTCGAAGGTACGACAAGCCTGCAGATGGATGTGTTGTTGGAGGACCCTCTACACTGTCTGTGGAACTCCAGATCTCAGAGGCCCGTGATGTACTGGGAAGATCAAGAAATCCTTCGATTAAGCCAAACAATTTCGCCTCGTCCGCCCGTAGACTTTTAATGTAGACCTCAAGGTCATCGTCAGATATCACCACTGGCACGATAGGCGTCGTTTTCCCACTGTCAATGGCGACACGACGGCGGGCGCCCGTGGCCTTCTGCGCAAGCCGCTCCCTTAAGAATTCTCCAAATTCCCCTTTCCGCTTTCTGATCGTTCTCTCGGCATACTGATTGAACTCGCCCTGGGTCTGTCCAGCTAGCCACGGTCCTCTATACTTCCATCGGCCGCCGTGTGTGGAATGCGTCTCGGCTTCTGTATTGTCATCCGTGGACTCAAACACACTTTCATGATCGTCCAGGAGTTCCTGGCCTTGAGTATCTATTCTTCGATATTGGCTCACTTTGTTCCTTGGAGCTGCGGTCTTCGATATTGGTAGACCCATCTCTTGCCATTTCTTGAGGTTGAGAGCATGATCTGCAGCCGACTCGAAGTCCGTGATATGATTTATCGAATCAACGTCAGCAATGCGGATGATTGGCGTTGAAGTTCGCGCAGTGGACTTGAGAGGTAATGAACGTTTGAGCCCCCAGTCGCCTCTCGCTAGCGACGCTGGCGTCGTCTCTATCGCGGCCTGTGTAGGGTATGGCAGGGTTGCGGTCGCTGAGTCGAACCGCTGGGACGCTGTTAGAGTTGCGCTGGGCCGGGGAAGTGGAGGAGGTAAGGAGAACAATCGGGAATTTCTCAAAAGATTCCCCGTAGGTGACAGCTTTTGCGTTGCCATCCCTCGACCACGAAGGTATGAACTCCACGGTTCACGAAGACTTCATATGTCGATCATTCGTCCCGGACTAGACGCGCGCGCAGCGCTTGTCAGCTCGGTAGCGATGGTCCCGGTTGCTAGGCCGACATGTTTATTTTAAACCTCTTGGCGTTTATCCTCCATCCAGCGCAAAGCTCAGTGTTCCTCATGCCGGTCGACGGTACTAGTTATATGAGAGCGTCACTAGCAGTCAGATCCGCGTTCTTTTCAAGGTCCATCGCATGCACTCGTCACACCAACAAAGTTGAGCGATAGGGAGAAAGATGGATCGGCCTTTGACTCCTTCCGGCGGCCCTCCCAGCTACGCTGCTGCAGCACCTCCATCTTACTACGGTGCGCCCGACGAAGACATACCCGAAAATATGCCGAACAACGGCTCATCCTTGCGTCTGTTGGGCTTGGAGGACAATGTGGGGCAGCGTCCGTACGTTTCACCTTCGAGACCATCGAAGGCTTTCATTACTCCCAGGCGCAAAACTGTCGGAAGACATGCAATGGCACATGACTCTGGTGATCAAGGGAACAATGCTCCATCAATCCCAGACGAAGCTAAACTTACACCGTCTGAATGGTCTTCATCTGCCCAGGTTGGCAGTAAGGACGGGAACCCCAAGCGCCATGCTACTGTTCGCGTTACTTTCAAGAACCAGAGCTCACCCGTAGGAATTCCCAGGCATATCAATCCTCAGAGATCGTTCGGCTCACACAGAAGCTCGCATGCCAATCCGTCGCCGCAAACTTCAATACTCGATAATGCACCTCATCTAGTTCCTGCTGGCGCTGAAGCTCCATCATATCTACCCTACATCCCACAAAGAGCTTCACCGACTCGAGCAACATCGCCATCGAGAAGTTCTTCTGAAGACGCACGTCCACCTGCGTCGCCGATCTCCTATGAACGATCGGATCTCAATGGGAGTCCTCGCCCCGGTACTCCTTCGTCACGGTACGGTAGCAGCCCAAAACGACCGCTTCCTCCTGCGCCGCTGTTCTCGGGACCCCAGGCGGCCTCGCGGCCGTCTGTAGACATGGCTGAAAGCAGTGCGATACTCATTGATGAACAGGAGGATGATGTTTTCGAATCTCCCAAGGGCAATGCTCGGCCCAGCGTCAAGTCCTTTAATTCTTTCCAATCTCATTCGACTTTTACGGAAGACTACTATCCCAAGGAAGAGGGAGACGATAACAACCATTATGGCCCCGCGCCTCTTGGAAGGCAAGAGCGTAGACGCGGTGCAAGGCACGCTCAAATGGCCAAGAAAGAAGTTCGCTTGATCAACGGAGAGCTGATCCTGGAATGTAAAATCCCGACGATCCTGCACAGCTTCCTCCCAAGAAGGGACGAAATTGAATTTACGCACATGCGCTACACCGCTGTGACTTGCGATCCAGATGACTTTACGCTCAAAGGCTATAAGTTGAGGCAAAATATCGGCAGCACAATAAGAGATACAGAGCTTTTCATCTGTGTGACAATGTACAACGAGGATGAGATAGACTTCACCCGTACTATGCACGGTGTTATGAGGAATATCTCCCACTTCTGCTCGCGGTCCAAGTCCAGAACATGGGGAAAAGATGGATGGCAGAAAATTGTTGTTTGCATCGTGTCAGATGGGCGACAAAAGGTGCATCCGAGGACCCTCGATGCTCTTGCAGCTATGGGAGTGTACCAGGACGGCATCGCCAAAAATTTAGTCAACCAGCGTGAGGTCACAGCCCATGTCTATGAATATACGACGCAAGTTTCTCTAGACGCCGACCTCAAATTCAAGGGAGCAGAGAAGGGGATCGTGCCGTGTCAGATGATCTTCTGCCTAAAGGAGAAAAACGCGAAGAAGCTCAACTCTCACCGATGGTTTTTCAACGCCTTTGGAAAGGCGCTTACTCCGAACGTATGCATCTTGCTTGACGTTGGGACAAAGCCTGGGCCAACATCTTTATATCATCTTTGGAAAGCGTTTGACACAGACTCGAACGTTGCTGGCGCTTGCGGCGAGATCAAGGCTGGAAAAGGCAAAGGATGGCTAGGACTTTTGAACCCCTTAGTAGCGTCACAAAATTTCGAGTACAAGATGTCGAACATCTTGGACAAGCCACTGGAGTCTGTATTTGGATATATCACTGTCTTGCCAGGAGCTTTGAGCGCATACCGCTACTACGCCCTGCAGAATGATACGACAGGGCATGGCCCGCTGAGTCAATACTTCAAAGGAGAAACTTTACATGGCCAAGATGCAGATGTCTTTACGGCGAACATGTATCTTGCGGAAGATCGCATTTTGTGTTGGGAACTGGTCGCCAAGAGGGATGAGCGATGGGTGCTGAAGTATGTCAAGAGTGCTACTGGAGAGACAGACGTGCCTGGTGAGTGCTACAGCCTTCACGCGATCTCTTGGACGGATGCTAACGTGCAATGCATAGACGCTGTTCCCGAGTTCATCTCGCAGAGGAGAAGATGGCTCAACGGTGCCTTCTTTGCGGCTGTATATTCCTTGGTCCACTTCAAGCAAATATGGACTACAGACCACACCATAGCGCGGAAGGTTCTACTGCACATAGAATTTGTATATCAATTTGTCAGCCTGGCCTTCACATACTTCTCTCTTGTAAGTATTCTCAACGTTCGCATCAACATCAAGCTAATGCCCTTAGGCAAACTTTTACCTCACCTTCTACTTCATCGCAGGCTCGCTGTCCGACCCCAAACTCGACCCCTTTGGACATAATATCGGGCTGTACATTTTCACGATACTGCGTTATTCATGCGTTCTCTTAATCTGTACCCAATTCATCCTATCAATGGGCAACCGACCTCAGGGGTAAGCCAATCCCAAGCCTCGCCCCTTTCCGCTTCCCGCTAATCTGTTCTCAGCGCGAAACGAATGTTCATGTCCAGCATAGTCGTCTACTCCATCGTAATGGCCTACACCACCTTCGCCGCCCTCTACATCGTCATCTCCCAACTCCGATCCCCCGACACCTCCTTCAAACTCGGCAACAACATCTTCACCAACCTCATCGTCTCCACCGCCTCCACCGTCGGCCTCTACTTCCTCATGTCCTTCCTCTACCTCGACCCCTGGCACATGTTCACCTCCTCGGCGCAGTACTTCGCCCTCCTCCCCTCCTACATCTGCACCCTGCAGGTCTACGCCTTCTGCAACACCCACGACGTCACCTGGGGCACCAAGGGCGACAACGTCATTAACATCGACCTCGGCGCCGCTGTCGGCAAGGGCAACGCCGTCGAGCTCGAGATGCCCAGCGAGCAGCTCGACATCGACTCCGGCTACGACGAAGCCCTGCGCAACCTCCGCGACCGCCTCGAAGTGGTCCAAGCCGGCGTCAGCGAGTCCCAGCAGCAGGAAGACTACTACCGCGCCGTGCGCACGTACATGGTCGTCGCGTGGATGGTGGCCAACGCGGTGCTGGCGATGGCCATCAGTCAGGCGTACGATAGCACGCATGTCAGCAAGAATTTCTACTTGAAGTTCATCCTGTGGTCGGTGGCGGGCGTGGCGCTGTTCAGGGCGTTGGGCAGCAGTGCGTTTGGGATTATCAATATCATCCATATGATTGCGGAGGGGAGGATGAAGATGAATATGCGCAATGTGAGGGTGCCGGATTGGATTAGCGATACGGGGAGTAAGGTCAGTAGCAAGTTTAGCTACTTGTCGGGGAGCAGCTGGACGAGCCGGAGTTGGAGATCTAGTCGCAAGGGTTGATTGATTGTGGGAAAAGTTTCTAAGTATATTCGCGACAGACTTGTTGGTGGCGTTCTAGTGCAAATATTGGGTATGTTCTGGCTAGCCCGGAATGGCGTATCGTATATGGTTGGCGAAGGGTGCTGTATCTCAGAGATATCTGCACCGGTGTGCTCAGGGGACAAACAAGAGATATTTTCACTTTCACCTTCAGATTGCCTTATTATAACGCTGGGTTGATAATCATGCGCATGTCGACTGGAGTACAATCATAGCCTCCGGCCTCAGACGAAAACTCTGTGGGGTATATCCTTCATCAAACAGACCTGAAACCATCGCATACAACGGAAAGAAGATAAGAGAACGGTAGGCTTTCCCTTCTAACGGGGCGTCAGGGGCTGACAGATCAACTGCGTAGCTCAGGAAACCTCGTAGAGAAGACAAAGAAAGAAAATCATCTACTTGCGTCGCGGCTCGGGCGTGTCCGGAATATCCCAGATACTTGCTTGCGAAGCCTTCTGTAACTTGGAATCCGCTGCTGTAGCACCATTATGTGAATGGTCGGTGGGCATGTCGCTCTTCGGTGGGGCAGTGCTTTCATGAGATGCAGGATTTGCACCACTCAACTGCGCACTGGGAGTCGCCCGTTGTTCGGTCCTGTTGAGCAAATCTACGCCAAGCGCTGTGCCATTACCTGACGCTGCGCCCTTGGGGTCGCCAAAGAATATCGGCGAAGTAGCGCTGAATATTGGGAGATCGTGCCGTGTGCGCTTTGGAGTAGATGGAGGTGGCGATTGTGCGGTTGCGATAGGGGGCTGGTCTGTGATGCCAGGCATGACAGGGGATCCATGATCGATCTTAGGGGTAGGTGGCTGTTCCGGGAGAGGGTCGTGAGCCAGAGTGGCCTCAACAGGGATGGGGGGTGCGATGGGAGCTGGGGCCGGGATAGTTGGGGCGATGGGTGCTGCGAAGGACATCGGCTGATCCTGATCATTCGATTTCATTGAGTCCGGAGCAGGGTCCACGTGAGAATACGTAGGGATTGGACGAGAACGAGGGGAAGCATCAGCAAGTTGGCCTTCGGACTGGACCATTGGTGATACAAAGTCTGTTGTAGTCGACTCATGCTCCTTGGTGGGTTTTACGGGATCCGTCGCGGGGAATATACGTTCTTCAACACTGCTGCAACGTTGGCTTGGCTCGCTCCTTGAAGCAGTATACGTGGTTCCTTCTCTGGTAGCTTTCATGTCGACGTCTGGAGTCTTGTCTGCTTGTGCAGGTTTGGCTATTTTAGGTGCCACTGACTTAGGACGTCCGCGCGCTACAGGCTTGTGCTTTGCCTCTTTAGCCTCCTGCACCTCTCTGGGCGGCATATTCAGCTTTATGCTCATCTTCTTCATACCCGACGCCAAAGAGTCTAGATTTTGATCCTTCGACAATTCCTGCGGGGCCGGAAGCGCCTCCTCTACCCCAGGCACAGAAGGCGTTCGTCTGGGAACTGCTAAGTATGCAGAAGGCACCCTGGGTACGGGCGGTGGCTTTCTGACTGGATTGGGCCGTGGAGCCTCCGAACGTGTCACGCTCGGCACGCGAGTCTTCTTTATCACGAGGGGATCCTTGCGAGGTTGACTGAGAGCGGAGATGTCCGAACTCGTTTCGAACGCCCGGTCACCGTTGGCAGAAGCGATACTCGAAGCAGCACTGACACGACGACTTCTGGGCGCCGCCGAAGGCTTCCTCGGGCTTGCGGGCAGCGGCTTGTTAGCTGCGATGCTTTCGGTACCGTCAGCCAGTAGCGCAGGATCAGCGATAGTTCGCCGACGGTTTGCTCTTGATACAGGCTTTTCATCCTCTTCTTCAGACGCGTATTTTGGCGCCTTGGCTGTCCTGTTCCGCAGCTGCATGCGCTTGCTGTCAGTGATAATGTCCGCGGTGGGAGCTGCAATAGGGGCCTCGGCAGGTAAACCAATGGTAGAATGCCTTGCCTTCCGCGCCCGACTAGCCTCTGCATTTAACTCTTCTGGCTTGCAGCTCTTGGTCTCTCGGTCTGACGGTATAAGCAGCTTAGAGAGTTCATGAGCAGCTGTAGCCCAGCTAACAGGCGGCGGCGGCTGCTCAGGCACCCTTGGAACGGCAGACTGCGCATTATGGAAGTAGCTAGCGGATCCTGAGAGCGACCGACGGCCTGGCGATGAGGATACGACTTTCGCGCTAAAAGACTGGGTTGTCGATGAGTAGGTTGGCGGAACGGCGTTTCGCTGCTTCTTGGGAGCTGCAGCTGGGGCGGGCGGGTTTATGAGATTCTCGATCTCCTCCAACCGGTCTAGAGCCCACCAGTTGGTATCGAAAGTCTCCGTGGGCTGTTCATCAGAGTCATCAATGTTACGATCACTTTGACCATTAATGTTCAGGCTCCCAAGCCGCCTCGCCATGTCGTGTGCGAGGCCGTTGCTCAGCGTTCTGGCTTTTGCGATCCGGTCATTGAAAGTCAATCCACTCATATGGCTCAATACGCCACTCATTAAAGCGCGATCGCTGTAGCCTCCTTCCAATACACTGATGACTCTCCCATCGACCCCGAGTCCATCCTCTTCTGCCAAACAAACAACGTCACGCGTGAAGCGAGCATAGAAATCTGTAGGCACATTGACCTGATGCCTCTGCATTCCAGGGCTTTCCCACTCGCTGGCGTCGAAGCCGGCAGAGAGAAAGACTGCAGCCTTGGGTTGAGGATGCATTGGACTTTGGCGAAGGCGATCTGTATGCAAGCGAAGAAAGGTTCTAGCTTTCGACAACAGTAAGATACATCTCTCCTCATACAGTCTCCAGAAGTCTGCTTCCGTCTTCCATGGCTGCAAATGGACGTTCCAGATTGTTTGTCCGTGGGCATTCTCCAGGCATAAGCTAGCATTGCGAACTTTTTCTTCGTCACCCATTTCACATGGATAGGAGTTGATGTCATGTAAGCTGAAGTACCCAATCGCTGTCTTCTTCGACATGGGAGTGTTCTTCGGTAAAGACGCTACCTTGGTATTGTGCGCCCAGGTGATTGACTGAGAGCCGTCACCGTGGTGGAGGTCGAAATCAATAATGGCTGCATGGGTGAGTCCATGTGTTAGGGCAGCGTGGCTGATGCCAACATGTACGTTGTTCAACCAACAGAAACCCGAAGGATAATCAGCGGAGCAGTGATGCCCAGGAGGTCGAATACAAACAAATGCTCGCTTGGTATTGCTCTCGTCGAACACAGCATCAATAGCTTCACATACGCCTCCAAGGGCGCCCTCGAGGGCTTCAAGAGATTCGGAGCAGAGGTAAAGATCACCTTCATGGAGTTTTGGCTGCTCACTTTTGACACTGCCGCTGGCCTGCTCGGATGATGTGGGCCGGGTCAACTCCTTGCCATTCAATGCAAGCTTTGTCTCTGCTGCTTCGCACATGGCTTTTAGCTCATTCATCCATTTGAGTCCATGGACATTGATAGTGGCCTGCGATGTTAGGGATAATGTCCTCTTAGTCTTATGCACCTTGAATGGTGGAGGAGCCTTTGCATTCCGCTTGGGATGAAGCGGCGAATGGCCTTCAACATGGCGTCCACCAAGTCTGACATAAGCTGTAGCCAATCCTAGTACTGAAGCATGAATACGCTCGGGGCGCTCCACAATACTGCTCAATCCAGCTCTTGACGTGCGAGGCCTGGAATACCGATGTCCATAGCATTTATCCTGGAGAATAACCACAGTCTTGAGGTCTATTCGATCGCCAATTTCACCCCGATGCATCTCAAGCTCCTTCTCGAAACAGTCACGAGCAACTGACGCAGCTGTCATGATGGGCGGTGGGGGCTCTTCGGCGGTAGCTGGAAGGTCAGACTTGGGGCCTGCTCCGGGGGAGGACGAGGAGGCTAGGCTGGAGAAAGTTCTTTGGGTTTTAGGTGTACGTGGCGGCGTCATGCCCCCAACACTATGTAGCGAGCTCAGAGATGTCCGTTTTTGCAAGGTAGGGGTTTTCGTCCGTTCAACATTGCCAATGGAGCTTGAACTAGGCGTCCGGCGTAAGGGGCTTTTTTGTGGCTCTTGGGCTTGTGTTGATGAATACCCATTTCTTTGTTTGAGTGGAGACGAGACGGGAGAGGACGGTGGAAGTGCTGTCGCAGCAGCTGTGCCTAGTGATAGGCGTTTGAGACTGTCTGAAAGCCTGGTGCCGTCATTGTTTGTTGATTTCGACATGTCTAAATTCGCGGAATGCCCGTGTTCGTTAACGGTGAGGCTGCGAATATCCGTTCTCAAAGGACCTGCGGCGCCTTCAGTCAGAGGAGAGAGCCCACATCTCTGCTGATGATCGTGGTAGACCAGCACCAATGATCTATTTTCTTCATGTGGAGTACCTGCAGGGCGCGTGAATAGCGACAAAGCGCATTCGCGATATTCCCTAGGGCTATCCCAGGGCTTCCATGGTAGAATTAGGGAAATCGACCGCACACATTATTGTTGATATCATCCCCAAGGAAAGAAGATTGGTATGACGATTAGTGAGAGTGCCTTTCATGTTTCCTTTCACTGATTCCCTGGACCATTGATCTCTCGGCATAGAGTATTGGTCCGGTACATCAGCAACGACTCTTCTAACCCCTGAACTGCTGGATATCCGACACTGCGGTTATCCCAGGACTCTTCGGAGAAACGTCAGACTCGTATGCTTCCAATAAGTAGTCTTACCACAAAACAAGCTATTCGAAGAACCTTCTCTTTCTGTACAACCATGTCAAGTTCCGCGGAGTCTCCAGCTCTTTCATTTGAGATTGTCGCACGATGCTCCGTCAGTCCATTTTCTGTCTCTTCAAGACGAGCACTAGCTTTTCGACATGCTCGTTCGATTCAAATATCATACTGATAGAGAGATTTCCTCCTTCAGACCTCTAAAGCCCGCGCCTCCAATCTTATCCTGCCCCACGGCCCTGTCCCCTTACCAATCTTCATGCCCGTAGCAACTCAAGCATCCCTAAAAGGCCTCACCCCCAGCCAGCTAGCCCAAACAGGTTGCAAGCTATGTCTCAACAATACCTACCACCTTGGTCTCAAGCCTGGTCAAGAGACCCTCGAGAAAGTAGGTGGAGCCCACGCCTTGCAAGGATGGAAGGGCAATATCCTTACGGATAGCGGTGGGTGCGAGTCCATTCTCCGAATTATCATTCATGCTAGCATCGACTAACACTTCTCTTTGCCGGTTGATGAAGATTTCAGATGGTAAGCCTGCTCAAACTCGCACAAGTCACCGAAGAAGGCGTCCGCTTCCTCAGCCCTCATGATGGCTCGCCCATGCTTCTGACGCCCGAACATTCCATCTCACTGCAGAATACCATCGGCAGCGACATCATCATGCAGCTCGACGATGTCATTGCCACCACGTCCCCAGACAAGGAGCGTATGCGGGAAGCCATGGAGCGCTCGATCCGCTGGCTCGACCGCTGCATCGCCGCTCACAGGAACCCGCAGACGCAGAATCTGTTCTGCATCATCCAGGGAGGCTTGGACCTCGAGATGCGGAAGACGTGCTGTGAGGAGATGGCGAGGAGGGATACGCCAGGGGTGGCGATTGGAGGGCTGAGTGGGGGCGAGGCGAAGGACGCTTTTTGTGACGTGTAAGTCTAGGAAAGCTCTGGTATTGGGGATGACATTTATTGATAACAAGCTCAGAGTGCAAGCATGTTGCAGCTGGCTACCAGACAACAAGCCGCGCTACGTGATGGGCGTCGGCTACCCCGAAGATCTAGTCGTTTGTATTGCTTTAGGCGCTGACATGTTCGACTGCGTCTGGCCGAGTCGCACAGCCGTAAGACCTTCCCCATTCTCCTTCCACCCCCTCACCACCTCCCCCTCAAATCTAACCCTCCTACCCTCTGTTCCCACCACAACCCCAAAAGACAAATTAACACTCCCCCCCTCTCCAGCGCTTCGGCAACGCCATAACCCCCACCGGCACCCTCAACCTCCGCCACTCCACCTACCGCACCGACTTCCGCCCCATCTCCACCTCCTGCTCCTGCCCTTGCTGCCTGCCCACTTCCGCCGGCGGTCTCGGCATCACCCGCGCTTACATCTACCACGTTGCTGCTAAGGAAACCGTGGCTGCGCATTTGTACGTCCTTAACATACCTTTTTCCCTCCCCTCCCCACCTCCCATCTCTCCCCCACCGTCATCCACCTCCCGCCTTCCATCTTCCATCTTTCGCTCCCCCCCCCCCCCCGCCCCCCCCGGCGCCCCCCCCCCCCCCCCCCCGACCCCGCCCCCCCCGGGGCGCGGGGCGGCCCCCCGCCCGCGGGG
>JAABUS010000246.1_pt1 | contig 137012 bp, 139 predicted proteins | sample 5560161 | NCBI WGS metagenome assembly JAABUS01 (sample SAMN10711885, study PRJNA513376) | rock metagenome | isolation source: Antarctica rocks | place: Antarctica: Victoria Land, Trio Nunatak nord | collected 2016-01-04 | reverse complement strand
AGAAGCTGTCTAAAAACGTTTAATCATAATTCGTATGGCAGATAACTGCACCATCGCCACTCCTGTATCATTAAGTCTTTCATAATATTTGGCATTTCTTCGATTGGTTTCCAACCATGCAAACGTCCTTTCCACAATCCATCTCTTCGGCAGCACTTTAAACATGTGTTCTTCTGTTCTCTTTATGATCTCCACTGTTATTGCAAAACGCTGCTTTACTTTCTCTATCAACTTTCCCCTGTAACCACTGTCTGCAAAGATTTTAATGACCTTTTTCCAGCATTCAACTAATTTCTCTACTACTTCTATCGCACCATCCCTATCCTGAACACAGGCGCTCTGAATAACAACAGTCAGGATCAATCCCAAGCTATCTACTATAATATGACGCTTGATTCCCTTTACCTTCTTGCCTGCATCGAAACCCTTGCTCTCACTGCTTACCAGCGTATTTTTAACCGACTGCGCATCAATGATTCCAACAGTAGGTTCCTCGTTTCTCCCTTTTTCCTTCCTTGTCTTTTCCACTAGCATTTCATGGATGTAATCGATGGTCAGATCTTTCTTCCAGGTAGAGAAATAATAGTAAACTATCCTCCAGCTCGGAAAGTCATTTGGTAACATCCGCCATTGGCAACCTGTCTTTACCAAATACAGAATCGCATCCATTATGTCGCGCAATTCATATTTTCGGCTTCTTTGTGTATCTAAATATTTTGAGATAACTTCCCATTGGCTGTTGCTTAAGTCTGTTGGATAATTTGTCATTTTATTTGAGTGTGGTTATTCAAATAATAACAATTATCTCTGGACTGGCAGCAGCCTTCTGTGTTAAATTTAACTTATATGGTTTAATCCTTTACCGTTTTTAGACAGCTTCTTAGATTAAGAAGATAATTATTTATCTCAAAAACGTACTTTTGTAAAGACAAGTCTACCCTTGTAAAGGGCTGTAAGATTTGATCAGGAATATCATTTTGATCGAGTAAAAAATCGAGTAAAAAATTAAGTGATTGTAATTCAATAAGTTAAAGCGGCCTAACCTTTCCCGTCCGGTCCGCCTTACGGTACAAGTCGATAAAATTGTCGTTTGTACCGTTTTTTTTGTTCCGTAATTCATTATCTATCAAGTAAATAAGCCTTACAGCTTCGTTTATTCTTGTGGTTCGATAACCTATTTTATCAAATATTAGATTTTCTGGAAAAATCGAACCAATGAGGTTACGTTTCTCTTCGATAGCTCCTTGTGCATATAGATAATCCAGCTTCATAAGATTACTTACACCGATGTCAACCAAAGTGTCTATATTCTTTGGGTTGTTGGATGTCATCCCTACTAATCTTCTTTCCAGCTCGTTTATCGCTTTTTCACAATCGGCTTTCATGAGCTTAAAATCCGCGGGATCAATTTGTTCATTGAACAGTTTCTGGCGTGCCTTGTTTAGGCGGTCATTTAGTTCATTAATCTGGCTTAATGTGGTATTACGTTCATCCCTATGATATTTCGTCATATCACCGTATTCTGAAATGATAAAATGTTTATACATCTCTACCATATCTTCATCAGGAATGTAGTGTTTGAGTTGATCTACAAATAGAGTATTTGCAAGCGATGCCTTAAATCTGCATCCACATGCGGATGTGCAATGATAGTAATGATAGTAGCTGGTTCTTCCTTTTGATGCACTACCTGTTAATAATTTACCACAATCCGGGCATATGAGAAAACCACGCAATGGCAGTTCATCATCTGCTACCATTTTTGTCCTCTGTTTTTTGCTTCGACCATTAAGTACGTCCTGTACCTCATTGAACAATACTTCGGAAATTAACGGCTCATGTTGACCTTGAACATAAAAGCTTTTTTCATCCTGGTAGGCATGTACATGAATTTTTCCACAGTAAACAGGATTGCGAATAGCAAGCCAAAAATTATTCTTACTGCATTTCAGTTTTTTCTCTAATGCGAGTTTCCAAACTTGTTCGGTATTATACATTTCTTCTGCAATAGTTGTAAACACCCATCGCATAATGCCGCTTTCAGGTTCTTTTGGAGCTATGTATTTCCTTCCATCTTCTTTAGAGCGGTTAATGTATCCAATAGGTGCTGGCCCCATCCAGCGGCCCTCTTTTCGAGCTCTACGCATACCATTGATTACATTTAATGCCCTACGATCATTCTCAACTTCAGGTGTAGCAAGATAAACAGCTAACATAATCTTGCTTTCAGGAACAGTCATATCCAAGGGTTGTTCAATTGCCTGCGGCTCGACATTTACTTTTCGGAGGATATTGATCATCTGATAAGCATCCCCGGCATTACGGCTGAACCTATCCCATTTAGTAAAAAGCACCAGGTCAGACTTTCCTTTGTTTTTTCTTAGATGAATTAAGTATCGTGCCCATTCTGGTCTCTCAAAAGTTTTTGCAGAATGATCTTCTCTGATTACCTGATTTATTGAAATTTGGCTATGCTCACAATACTTACGTAAGCGTTCCTCCTGATCCCGCTGAGAATATCCTTTATCAGCCTGCTCATCAGTGGACACCCTTATATACAAATCTGCTATCAACATATTTTAATTGGCTTGATTTTCTTCCTTCTGCCTATCGGCTTAAATATTGAGATACAGCAATTTTTGCCAGTTTACGCATAAATTCATAAATAATTATTGCTTCCTCAAGCGTAATTTCTCTGCCGCGTTTACGCAAAAATTGCTGAACCCATTCTGGTTCTAACTTTTTCATATGCACCCTCCTTCACATTTATCGTTTTCACAAAATCGCTGTGCAAGTGAAAAAATTTACATAGCGAATATACTACTTCTGTTTTGATAGATGAAATATATATCAAAACTTATTTGTACTTTTAATAAGTATTAATTATTCAAATCCCTATTTTAGCTTTAACCATATATCAAGTTTAAATATTTAGGTAAGCACATGAGCAAAGCTTATAAGATTAGCTATAAAACATATTTTAATGACCGTTTAAAACAAGTTTCATTTCATGGGTTGTTATCATACCCGCTGTATCTGCAAGTAACATTTGAAAGAAAAAGTATTTTCTTCAAGAGTTACTACTTCGAGCTTTTCTCAAAAGCCCGGTATGTAAACATGGCTGGTATAAAAGCTCAACAATCATTGATTAATAAAATCATTAAAAAAGAAACCGACCTTATCAAATTCATCGTTGAAAAAAATATGTCCTCCTTTTCTTTAGAACATTTCAAAGTGCAGTATGCCCATTATTGCAAAGACCTCTTAGATGAAATGGAGCCGATGTTTTTAAGCTACCTAAGAACATTTCTTCGAGATGAAGGACTTCCAGCCTTGGGCAATAGCCTTCAGCATGGTTCAGAGATTAACAGTGCATTCGACTTAATTCAGGATATAAAGAAAGCCTTCATTCCATCTCTGTATAAAAAGCTGGTAAATAATTCCCTTTTTTATGGACCTCCATATTTGCCCCTGTATAGTTTCATGTTGTCAAATAACAAAGCACTTCTACAAACTATTACCATCAAGGAATGGGAAGATCAAAACCTGAAGGAACCATTTCTTGAGTTTCTTGCCGAAAATCATCCATCTGTTGGTGCACCAGCTTTATTAAAAAAAATTGAAGAATGGGTACTTGCTTCAAAGTCTTAATAATGTTCTTTCTAATTTTTAAATCTTGCATAATCTTTTTACAAGATATATAACCCTATTCCATCGCATTAAAATATACCTTACTGCCCTTGTTTCTTTTAAAAGACGGTTCATACTTTATATATCCATATTCACTTAACTCTCTAATAGCTTTATGGAATGTGGTACTTGCAGAAATCTTAGCTATTCGCATAATGTCGTAGCTGAATACATGAACAGGGTTTTCAAAATGATGCTCACTCCAGTACTGTAGTAAAGCTGCATATATGCCAATATGCGTAATACTAATACGTGGATCAGTTTCGATGGCTGAAAAGAAATCAGATAGAGGTTTTGAAAAATCCATAATCACTTAATTTTACTCATCAAATGGATAAGCCCTTTTTCTTTTCCTCTCTCATTTCCTGCCGCAAATTGGTTTTCTTCGCGAGTTGGGCAGGTTCTGCAGTTTTATTACCAAGTGCTGACGCTACACTTATTTTCTTTAAATGCTCATCATAAATATTGATGGATTTGAATTGGGGATTGGCTTCAATAAAAAACGTTTGTTCTTTGCCATCTTTTAGAAAACTTACTGCATGACGGCTGCCATTTTTTAAAGCATTTTCCAACTTTTCTACTTCTATACTATTACTTAATTCTTTAAGTGGCAACTGTTGTAACACACTCTTTAAATCGTAACCATAACTTGTATTAAATTCTTTAATCTTGTAATTCCCTACAGCATCTTTATCATTAAAATCCAATTGCATCCAGCCACTCTGTTTATTCCCGCTTACCTCCTGATATTCTGTTTGTACAGATCGTCCGGATAACAAATTATATGCTTGAGTAGCTGCAATGGTATTACCTGGTTCTATACTAAAGTTCTGCAATCTGCTTTCCCCTGGCTTATCATCATTCTTTAGTATTGCCTTATAACTTTCAAATTGATATTGTCCATTTTGATTTTTACAAAAAGACAACGAGAAATTCAACTGCTCTTTTTCATTAACATAATAAGAAACCGGAACTGAAAACTGCTGTTGCTCCTGTTTCATATATTGCTCTAATTTGTTTGAAACATTGCCAAAACCTATTTTAACTAAAGTTTCTTTCAAAACCTGTTCATTACTGGCAGCTTGCTTTTTTATCTGCTTAACCACATATTGTTGCTTGGCAGTTAATAGAATACCGCGTAATAGCCTGAGCAGAAGATTAGGATAAAGGTGTTTTCCTATCTCGTTTCTTTCCTGTTTAAGGATACGCAGTGCCATTCTTTCTTCCTGATTACTTGTACCCTTATACTTTGCCGCCACTCGATCCAGGTAATTCAATTTTTCCTTTAGGAAAGCCCTATTGTTAGCCAAGTTGAAGGGAAAAAGTTTTGTAAATCGTTCTTCTCTTAAACGCCATTGGTTCAGATCATTTTCTACACGATTAACAAGCTGATTAGTATTCATAACATTCTATTTAAATAATCCCACTATTTGAAAAGGGATATTTATGATAAGGACTGGTTTTGCTTCTTTCTTCTTTTGTTCGATGCCTTTGGCATTTCATCGCTATCATCCGCACCACTTTGCTTCTGGCTTTCGTTCTTAGATGTTTGCTTTGCACTGTTATGTTCACCCTGTCCCTGCTTTTCATTTTGCCCCTGTTTACTGTTAAGGCGTTGCATATTGCTATCATAAATATTGATGGTTTTAAACTGCGGGTTTGCTTCGATAAAATGTTTTTGCTCATTGCCATTTTGCACAAATGTTGCAGACTGCCTGTTACCTTTCTGCAGAGACTCTATAAGTCTGGTTTTATCCTGTTCGTTGGTTAACTCCTTGATCGGATGCTTTTCTAATGCACTTACCAAATCATATCCGTAATTCTGATGAAACTGCTTGAGCTTATAGTTCCCGTTATTATCCGTCTGTTTAAAATCCATTTGCATCCAGGCGTTATAAACCTGCCCTTCTTTGTTGGTTAGATCTTTATTGACCGACCTTGCGTTCATCAAATTATAAGCTTCTTTAAGTGTGATGCTGCCTTCCTTGTTGATGTAAAACGTTTGCTCCATTTTATCTTTCGATTGCTCAGGGATTAGTGACACCTGATAGCGGTTGAAAAAATACATATCTGTCTGGTCGGACTTTTTAAAATGCAAGGAAGCTGTTAAGTCATCATTCCCAAACTTCGCGTTATGGGTAATTTGAAACTCAGGAGCTTGCTTCTGCATTTTTTCTTTTAATTCGTTTTCCAACCCTTCACCAAAGCCGGTGAATTTCACCTGGTCTTTCAGGTAATCAAAATTCTTCTGGTTCATAAAATTTATTTTTTGAGTGAATGAAATTATTTCGTTTAATGATGATTGTGCAGCAGTTGCTTTCAGCATTTCAGAAGCTGCTGTTTTATCAATTATCTTATTAGCTGTAATAGCGCAGGTAAACTGATACTGTTGTTTTAAATAGTCTAATGAAAATTGATTTGGTTCATAAGGTCCGCCAGACCAATATTTGAACATAAGTTTCTCCGCCAATTCTTTGCCTTCTGAAATAGTATGGAGTTTGTTCACATTATGAAAGATGCTGTCTATCAGCTTTAACTCTTGTCCTCCGCCTATCGTTTGCAATCTTGCTTCTATCAAGGTTTCTGTATGATGTTCAATTGACCAATCAAATTTTCGCATGGCATTATCTAATTGCCCTACATCAATACCCTTAATAGAAATATTTGGTACATCGGGAAATATGCGTATGGTGGCTTCATAAGAGGTGAGTTGATAATTACCTGGTTTTTTCCTCTGTTCAAAATTTAACCAATACTCAATCGCTTCCTTTTCGTTTGTTTCTTTAACAGGCAATTGGAAACGCTCTTGTGGATACTTTTCATAAAATGAAATGGCTGTATTCAACCTGTTACCAAAACCTAATTCTTCTAATTGGTTATAAAGCGCATTATTGTCGGATACAATTACCGGTTGACTTTCCTTTTTTTCATTGATGATACCTTGTGCAAATAATTTAAACCGCTGTTCTCCGTCAGGTATTTGCATAAGTACATCATCAACAGATGTAGCTCTTATAACACGGTAATTATCGTATTCACTAATGTTGCTTTCAGCAAAATCATATGCTTCATCTTTGTTGTTGAAAAAATATACATCGTGCCTGTTTAAAAAATAAGAAGCTGTGTTGTAAGCTACCCATTGATTTCCTTTAAGAAGCTCTGAGTTAATTTGATTGATTACATCTTCAGATATACCGTGCTGACCAGTGATTAAATTTGTATTCTGTTTTCCTAAAGCGTTGCTATCTGGTTTTAAAAATTGATAAGCCTCCAATGCAGTCAAAGCCACATTATCATTCACAGGAAACACATATTTGTGCTCATACAACTTCTGCATTTCTTGATAGTCTTGAAATACCTTTTCATATTCGTTTTCAGGAAAATATTTGTACATCAACAGCTTTGCAGCATCTTTTCCTTCTTCTACTCCAGCCAGTTTATATAAATCGTTATTAGTAGCTTTTATAAAGTCAGTTGCTTGTTCATAGTCCTGTCTTGACATGCTTATCTCCATGTTGTCCTCATAATATTTATCATACAAACCATTTACTTCTTTCAGCTTTTCATCCAAATCTTTGATATTAATACCTTGAAGGTTCAAGTCTGGAATATTTATATTCTTATACCTTAACTCGTATTCCTTAAGTTGATAATCATTGTTTGAACCTTTCTCAACATGCAAGTCATACATTAGATCATCTTCTTTAATTTGATTGAAGTAGTAGATATGAAATACTTCTTTATTTCCATTCATGTAATGATTTGCTTCTTCCGCAATTCTTGAAGGAAAGCCAAGAGCCTGTAACTGTTTTTTGAGATATTCAAAATTCTTATTGTCCATACCTGATGTTTTTTATAAATTGACTTATTCCGGTAGGTTTATAGAGTTGCTAACCTCGCTTCCAAATACATCCCAACCATCAAATTCATTGTCCGAAAACAAGCCTTTAGAACTTCTGGCGAACAGTTCTATCCTTGGTACATTTCCAAAGAGTTTGACAATCCGCTTTCTTATCTCATTAGGTTTCTTTGAGTGTTCACCTCTTTTAGATATAAGCACCTGCTCTACATTTCGGCAAAATCTTTTCAATGGTTTTCCTTTGGTGAAAAGAAGAACCACTTCTGCATTTGCCCTTGTATAATATCCCATTCCCATAAAAAGTTTTTCATTGTTTCTATTCTGCTTTATCCAGGTAAAGGCGACAGTCTTATAAACGAACCCCCATGCTTCTGCTAATTCAAAAGCATTTTTTAAACATGGAAAAGTTGCCCACATAAGGAGTACGCAGTCATTCGCACAAATAGCTGAAACATTGAATGTCATTAAACTTTGAAGGGACTGCGTTGAATAATGATTTTCGGCACTTCTGCTCATGCCTTTGTTGCTCCATACTCTAAACTGCCAGGGAGGATCAGCATAAATAACATTGTATTTCTTAATCTCACTTTCCATACTACACAAAACCTTTAAGACTTTCCAATGAGGAAGGTTACTGGAGTAACTTTGCCCGAACTATCGTTTTATTATAAACCTGAATTTTTAAGTGCCTGCCACCGCTCTTTTCTATTAGCTCAATAGCTAAATACTTTTTGTCAGGTATAGTGAATTTAGGGAGTGCATATACAAAGACCTTTTCTGACTGTCCTGCTATAACCGAAGTGTCACCTTTTACATAGAGAGGAGTTACTTCAAGTTCCTGTGTTGCTGTGCGTTTTGATTTTTTCTGGTCTCTGATATAAAAGCGAAGTTGGTCAATACCATAGTTGATGTTAGACCGATTTTGCAGGTTGATACGACAAAACAATACATCACCTTTGATGTACAGTCCACTGATTTTAATCTTCATGCCGTAGCTTTTATCCTTAATGCCATGTACCGTTCCTTTTTCCTCAGCTACAGTTTCTGCATCAGCTTGTACCTGCGCTTCATTAATATTAACGTTTGAAAAGAAAGCCTCCGGATAAGTTGCCGTTGTATTGGCAAACCGGATGTTCAGCACACTTGGTGTATCTGTATAATTAAGAATATAAGAATAGAGTTTACCATCAGCAGTAATGACTGTAAGATTAGTTTGATCAAATCCAAGCTTTCCTGCTTTTACCTGGAGGATATTATCAACACCTTTTGCCTTTTGCGCAAGAATATCTCTGCTTCCTCTGTCCACGCTTTTTATGGGATAGGGAAATACGAGATTAGTAGTTTTGTAGAAAGTAATGGGAAGGAAATAGGGTTTAATCACAGTTACATTTGGCTCAGTATTATTTTGCGCGTATAGCTTAACGCTTAATAAAACAAGAAGAACTCCTGTTACCATTACTGCACTTATCTTTTTCATACTCTTAGGAATTTTAAAAATGAAATAAATTGTTTATTGATATTTATGATTTGAAATATTAGTTGTCCTGTTTCTGCTTTTCATCGCGCAGTAATACCAGATAACCTGCTTTCACGGTTACTTTAACAAGCTTTACCTTTCTGCTGAATAATGTTTTAGCTGCTTCAATGCCTGCGTTGGCAGCCTGAGCACCTATAGAAGGGTTTAAAGTAGAAAAGTCTATTTGCTGTGCAGCACGGTCTGCTGACTGTTTTGCCACATCACGGGTAATGGCTCCAGGAATATAAATGCCGGTCATGCCGTCCATGTCGTATGCCGAAAGCTCAACAGGAAAAATAGAATTGCGGTATCGAAGACTACTAATTTTAATGCCCAACCTTTCACCGTTTAGATCTGCTGTACCGAATACAAAATTGTCTTTAGGTATTAATACACCATTAATGAAAATATCATTCATTAATCTCAACTTCACCGTAGAACTATTCACCAATGTTTGTGTTTCATGTATAACTGCCTGAATGGAATTTTGGCTCTCGTTTAAAGATGTTTCATCATCCAGTGAGTAAAAGCCGTTTGGCTTAAGTGGAAAATTGGCACTGGTATTTGCTTCGTTACTTTTAGTTCCTCTATTATCTAAAAGTGAAATCGAATTACTTCCGTTATTAACGGCAACAGCAAATACTTGTCCTTTCTTTACTTCAGACGTTTGCTTTATCTTTTCACGTACACGTTCAGGATGTTGTATATCCAGAATCTTTTCCAACATGCCATTCAACTGTTGCATTTCAGGGTCATCGCCACCCTTTTGGTTCATGCCCTGCATCATTTGCTCCAGCCGGTCAATATCACTGCTGTTAACTGAAGTGTTAGGCATTGGCTTTACTGTGCTAAGGTTATCTTCAGAGTTTTCCCTCGATGTAGATGCTTTATTTAATGCATCATCGAGTTGAGCCAGTTTTTGATACACTTTCGTTTCATTAGGGTCATTGTAAGCAGAACTGTGGCTTATGGTTGAACTTCTTCTGGTTACCATATTGTTGCCGTACTTAATACCCATTAAAGAAGTATCCATTCGCGGAAGTATAGAGGTATCAGTATCTTTTCGTTGCTGATAGTATGGATCGTTTTCCATAAGTTGTTGCAATCTCAAAGAGTCCGAAGCTGCCTTTTCATAATAGCTTAATTTATCCAGGGGTTTATCGTCTTTAAGATTTGCACCGGGCAATTGCATGTTCAATCCATTTTGTGCTTGCTGAGCATTTGCATTATTTACTTTACCGCCGCCTAATACCCAAAACATTAAGGTCAGGAAAGGCAGAACTAATAGGGGCAGCACCATTAAAAATTTACGCTGACGCAGAAACTTTTGAGAATGTGTTTTCTGTTCCATAAGTGTTACTTTTTATTTTGTGATTGATAGATTTTTTCAATAAGAAGAACGCTATCCATTAAGCCCGGTCGTTCGCTAAGGATGCTCTCATAAAGCTCTTTGCCGGATGGACTTCTGGCGAGGCTATCCATATATAACTTGAAATGTAGAATTTTTATGTATTCTGCTTCAGAGACTATCACTAAAGCTTTAGTATTTTCATCTCCTGACTTGACAGCATAAGGAGGTTGTTTAAAATGAATAACAGTAATTGAAGATGCTTTGCGGCTCATCACACTGCTTGCAATAAAATAAACGCTTAAGCTTCCTGCAGTCAGGCAGAACAAGGATAGTATAATAAGTTTACCATTTCGGGAGAGACGTTCTGTATGGTGTTGCATAAAGTCAGCCCACCTCTGTTGGAAACGGATGCAAGCAGAAACAATATTGTTTGCAAGTCTTTCCTGAGCAGCATTCTCTTTAACGGAACTCTGTGTTTTCCTTTTTCTAAATAGTGACAACATGATTTAACGATTTTCAATTTTTAAATCCCTGTTTTCAATGGTAGTCCAGCGTTCGATAAGGAATCCATGTGGGTTATTGTCGGAACGGCTTACATTACGCAGGTAGCCTTCGGTAATTAAACTTCGTGACACCGTGCTTGTAGTCCTTATGATGTTTTGGGTGGCGTAGCACCGGAAGTAATAAGGGTACTGAATTATGCTTACAATTACGCTGTCTACCTTAATTGCTTGGCTGATATTACCTGCAATAATATTTGTGTAATAACCATTCTCTTTGAGATTATCGTATTCTCTTTTAGCAGAAGCATCAGCGAGATAAAGTGCTTTCGTAATGTTTGCTTGTATCACTTTATCATCGGGGTCAAGTGTAAAGAAGTATTGATGAAACATTTTAACATGATCTCTTGCTTCAACAGGAATATTTTCTTTTCTATCCGATGCATAAGCTTCTAAGGCTTTCCCATTGGCAAGGATGTAAACCTTACTTTGCATTTCAGCTACGAGCTTGAAACTTTTATAGAGTGTAAAGCCACAAAGTATAATACAACCGATTATAACAATTATTGTAAAGCTTCGTATGCTGCGAAATGCTGTATCTATATTTTTCATTTGTTTAAACATGGCAGATAAGATTAGCGTTTGATGAAGTCTTTATTTATAGAGTTTTTTTTGATTTAAGATTTACCTGAAATTTTATCCTGCATATAGCCGGATTTAGCAGACGAACCACCCTCATTAAAATAACCTGAATTGGTGCCGTAGCTACTCATGCTGTTACTCATCCTGCCGGCAGCATTGCCCATTGTATCCGCAACCATACCGGCACCGCTTGACATTGTATTAACCATACTTCTGGAAGAAGTACTGAAAAGGCTTGTTACTTTTTGCACCATTGCACCGCCACCACCAGCATTCACGATGTAGTTGGCAACAGATGGAACAGTGAAATAACCCACTATACCGATGATGAGGAAAACGAGATAAGCTACATCTGTTGAACTGAAAAATGTATCACCAGTACTCTGTACCTGACCGATGTCCACTTTCAGCATTTTCTCCTGTATCTTACCTATGATCGCACCAAAAATATTTGCTACTGGTAACCATAAAAAAACATTAATATACCGGGCTATCCATACTGTAAGTGTATGCTGAAATCCATCAAACACGGCAATTCCAAAAACCAATGGACCCAGGATGGCGAGTACAATTAACTGAAAAGTTCGTAAGGTATTTATACATAGTGCAGCCGCTTCAAATATTACTCGCAACACTTCGCTCATCCATTCTTTAATGGAATTACGAAAATTGTAAGAGGCTTTGGACATAGCGAACTTAATATCATTACCTATACTCTCAAACATGCCTTCATCATTGCCGGTAGGATCATTTGGATGAGTGTATTTATACCACTTGTCTCTATCGCCGCTGCCAGATTCACCTACGTACATCTGCCAGGCTTTTGAGGTTTTAATAGCTTCTTCCTTTTGCTTCAAAAGTTCAGCAATGGCTTTATCAGAATCCTTTACCATACTTGCTGTAGCAGTAACAGTAGGCTTCATTACGCCGTTAATCATCCCTAAAACAGAAGGAAAAATCATTACTGCAAATCCAATAACGAACGGACGGAACAAAGGATAAAAATCAATTGGTTCCGCATTAGCAATATGCCGCCATACCCTTGAAGCGATATACCATGTCGCAGCAAATCCTGCTATGCCTTGGCCTACTCCAATAAGCTTACTGCACAAGGGCAGCATCTCATCGTATAACTGATCCAGCACACCTTGAAGGCTGTTTATATTATCCGCAACACCCTGAGCATGCGAAAGTTGAGGCAAGACCATTCCCACAGCTGCTGTAAAAGCAGCTCTCATCCACTTTGCCATATTTGATTGTTTAATTGGTTACACCATAGATTTTCTTCATTGTCACTGCATCATTTTTCTCCCTGGCTCTCTGTACTGCCAGTATAATTGTATTGTTATTGAAATGCCGCAGGAATAGCAGTTTATCCTGCATGTTATTGTAAATCCTGTCTATTGCTTCTAATCGCTCATCATCAGACATTCTTAGTTTACTGTCTGTTATAATGATTGTCAATTCATCAAGATCGTTCAGACTTTGTTTAAAAAGGTTGCTATAGACATTTCCTAAATACACAATCTCTTCAGTATTGAAATTGTTATCCTGCTTAAAGCGGTTAAACGCGTTCTTGTACTCTTTTACAATCATTATCTGATTGTTAATAATATCAGCTATCCTTTTATATTTTTTTACAGAAGGGCTTACCAGCATAAGACCGTCCAAAAAGGTTTTATGTAAATTGAAATTGCCTTGGGACAAATCTTTGATAGTAGAGTAACCGGTACTGATTATCTGGTATCCTTTCTTGAGATCACTAAGGATCTGTTTGAATTGAGCGAGCTTCTCAACATTTAAAAGCAATTGTTGCACTTCCTCACTTTGTGCTGAAAGTTTTGAAGCTGTACAAGTGGTTAATACAATAAAAAGGGCGATTATCTTTTTCATACTATTAATTTTTGATGCTGTTAATGGCACGGATTGTTTGAATATCGTTTTGTTCCCTGATGCGTGAAGTGGCAAGCAGCTTCGCTTCATTTGAAAAGCCTTGTACGAAAGTGTATTTGTCCTGCATATCAGTATATAGGGCATCTATTCGCTTCAGTCGTTCATCATCTTTCATCTCAAGTTCACCATTGGTAGTAACTGTTATAAGTGCATCTATAGTTTTGGTACAATCATCTAGCAATCTTTCAAAAACACCATTTATATAGCTGATTTCACCAGCATTGAATGACCCGCTTTGCTTCACCTGCTTTGCTGCCTCTTTATATACTTTTATAATGTTTACCTGCAATACAATGATGTCTGCAACTTTGCTATAATTCTTAATTTTAGGGTTAACTGTTTTTAGTGAGTTGAAATAATCCTTGTGCAGATTAAACTCACCATTCTTAATATCACTAATAGTATTTAATCCTTGCTTGGCTATCGAATAGCCCTTTTGCACATAACCGATGTACACCTGTAATGCAGCTATCTGTTGCAGTAGATATTTCTTCTGTGTGGCCCTTTGCCGGAACCATTCAGCAAACGTTTGTGCCTTCGTGCCTGTAGAAAGAGTGGCAAACAATATTAGAATGAACAATTTTTTCATGACATTTATTTGATTTAAGGATTATTGAAGTCCATAAAGTTTCTTTACCACATCCACGTCGTTTTGAGCTTTGGCTCTTTGAAGGCTAATGACAACACCTTGCTGATTAAATGTTTTCAGGTCATTGTAATTAACATCTATACGATCAGCAGCAGCATTGATGATTTCGAGGCGTTTAGCATCGCTCATTTGCGTTTGAAAAGAATTGATTACAATAAATATCTGGTCAAGGTTCTTCACACTTTCATCAAGGATACCCGAATAAACACTGCCCATGTAGGAAAGCTCATCAGCCGTAAAATGCTTATCCTGCTTAAACAATCCCCAAGCCCTTTTATATTCTTCTACTAAACGCACTTGTTTTTCAGTGATTTCTTTAATTCGCTTGTAATAAGATATAATGGCTTTTACCTTTTGCAATTCTTCGTAATAATCCTTGTACAATGTTTTCTGTTTATCAACCCAATCCGTAATTTCATCCAGCTTTAGTTTGGACATCGTATTCTCCAATGTCTTCTGTGCATTCTGCAACCAAATAACTTTATTTTGATTACGTTGTATCTGTAAGTCAACTGCTTTAATTACTTTTTTTACTGCTGCTTTTATAATTTCAGCGATGGGAATTTGCGCCTGTGCCGACCTGGTAGGTGCAATACTTTCTAACCCAACAAGAACAAATACAATAAATAACTTTTTCATCTTTATCGTAGATTTATAATTATTCTATCTTTAGATATTTAGCAGTCCCGGCAAGCAATTCTCTTCCAGTAGCAGGGAAAGTATATAGCTTACCCTTTTTTAGTTCCTGCAGTTGATGAGTTTCCTCGTCCCACACAGTTATCATACGTTCCTGCTTGTTCTCCTTAGGTTGAAGTCTGCCGTCTTTTATCCGGTGGAAACCCGTCCTTTGGATGATGATAAAAGTTCCTGCCTTAGCATCATAAGGAGTAATTATGAGCGTATCCATAGCCTTGCTGTATTCGCTTTCTGCCTGTCGCACGTAGGTGCCGGTAATTGTGCTCTTTGCACCGGCCACCTCTTCGTTTCCTCCACATGCAGTTAATACAACTGATAATAACAATAAACCGTAAGTCCTTTTCATGTTGCTGATTTTTTTTGAGGTTTATTAAATTTTTTTATCCTTCATGTCTCTTGTTAATGCTGCAATTCCCTTTTGGATGCTTCCGTACTTTCTGGCGTACTGCATCACTTTTACTTTCTCTGTTTCTTCTGTAGTATAAGCCAGGTATTCTTCAGGTGATACTTCAGTTCGATACACCTTTGAAAGCATACCGCCAAGTGAGATAAAAACTTCTTTATATTTTTTAGTAGGGTCGTTCGCTTTATTAACTGATAGGATTAAAGCCTTTTCTTTTTCCGTTAGTCCCAGAAGTTCCTGTATTTGTTCAAACTTGTTCTGATACTTCGATTGGTCTAATAGTATTTTACAGTCGCTATTATTAATGATAGCTTGTTTAACTACAGGAGAACTAATTATGTCCTCTACTTCCTGTGTAACCACTATAGCCTCACCGAAAAATTTGCGCACCGTTTTAAATAGATACTTAATATACTCCGCCATACCTTCTTTGGCAATGGCTTTCCAGGCTTCTTCTATAAGTATCATCTTACGGATACCTTTTAGTTTCCTCATTTTAGAAATAAAGACTTCCATAATAATGATGGTAACTACCGGAAACAGGATCGGATGGTCTTTTATGTTGTCCAATTCAAAAACGATGAAGCGTTCCGTAAGCAGTTCTAAGTTTTCGGTTGCATTCAGTAAATAATCAAATTCACCATCTTTATAGTAAGGACGTAGAACATATAAGAAGTTGTTCACGTCAAAATCTTTTTCCTTCACATTGTCCGTTGCCAGTTTCTCTACAAATTCATCCATTAAAAAATCAAAGAAGCTGTTGAAGCAAGGAAAGATGTTATTATCCCTTTCCAGCTTTTCATAATAAAGCTGTAAGGCATTAGAGAGGGCTACATATTCAGAACGGTTAAAAGTTTCATTATCCTTCTTCCAAAGCGCAAGCAGTAATGTTTTGATGCTTTCTTTTTTCTCCGTATCCAGGCTGTCACCTTCACCAATATAAAAAGGGTTAAATCGGATGGGGTTCTTTTCATCATAAGTGAAATAATAACCACCGACCATATCGCATAAACCTTTGTAGCTATGTCCAACATCTACTAATACGATATGTGTTCCCTGTTCATAGTAGCTACGTACCATGTGGTTCGTGAAGAAAGATTTACCACTACCCGAAGGACCAAGTATGAATTTATTGCGATTAGTGCATATCCCTTTTTTCACCGGCTCATCACTGATGTCAACATGCACCGGCTTACCTGTTAGCCTGTCTCCTAAGCGAATACCTACGGGGCTTAAAGATGAACGGTAGTTCGTTTCAAGGTTGAGAAAGCAGGTTGCCTGTTCAGCGAACGTATCAAAAGTGTCGTTCATGGGAAAATCTGCTTCATTGCCGGGAATGCCCGCCCACCATATTTGGGGTGCACCTGCCGTTTCTTGTTTTGCAGCAGCATCCATTTGTGCCAGTGCAGAGGAAACAAGGTTCTTTAAATCCTTTAACTCATCTTTTTTATCTGACCATACCTGCACATTGAAATGTGCTTTCACAGGTAATCGTTGCTGGCTTATGGCTTCATTCAAAAAGTCATTGGTAGCATCCCTGGCTATTGTATTTTCACGGGAGTATGTAGATAAAGATTGTAATCTTAACCGTTTACTTTCCAGCTTCTGCAACGTTTTCTGTGCATCTTCTATAAAAATGTACTGGTTGTAAATATGGTTGCAGGATAAGAGCTGCCCGAGTGTTGAAGCAAAGCCGATGCTGAATTTGGTTTTATCGGTAGAATACCTGTCGAAGTTTATTCTTGAGCCACATAAAGCGGGCAGATCTTCAGCATCACCTAAAGTATAAAGCTGACAATGTTGATCGCCAACTTGTAAACTGTTTTCAAATTTTATGTCCTTGAACACTATGTTATCATCCTTTTCAGACAAATAGCAATAACGTTCTATCAGCCCCATCTTCCGGCTATTGCTTTGCAGTTCTTCATTTTTAAGCCTCGTAAGCTGTACAAAACCACTATCTTCCAAAATGCGTTTGAACTGTCCGGCACTGTCAAGGAAGTCCTGTAATAATTGAGGTTTCAGTGTTTGTTCCGGCACTATGGATTTGCGAAGCAGGTTGGAGAAAAGAGAACTCGATAACTTTCTACCTGTAGGCTTTTTAGTAAGCAGTATATAACAGCTATGATCTAAAAACGGACGTTCATTAAAAAAGCGTTCGCTGCTTTGTGTTAAAAAGCTAACATCATCTTTTGCGAAATCAGGTTTATACTTGCTATCTATAAACCAGTCTTGTTTATGAAATACAGATAACTTAGGCAAAACCTTAATGGCTTTAACCCAAGCCTGGTGAAAGGCTTCATACTCCTGATCGGATAGGGTAAATATCTCCGGTAGCTCTGCCCTAAACGCAAGGGTTATATCGCCTTGTTTGGAAAGGATACAATCATGTTCCACTCCAAGAATTGGTAAAATCTCATTCAACTGCTTTTCCATACTCACTGATTTACCTTTTTTGAGGTTTATTAATCCTCCAATTGCTTTACTTTTTACGCAGGAAAGCAGCTCTGCTTTTTGATCTGATTACTTTGGGAATACTTCGCCTTGCCAATTTTTTCATCATTCCATATTCACCGTAAGTATTACTTAATGCATAAATTTTTATGGTTAGCACCGTTCCTGCTATTAGTATAATTGCGATACACACAAATGAGTTTATACCAATAATGTACATGATGGCAAACAGGATTAGTAAGGCAATAACTCCGGCAGCGAAGTACCAGATATATTGTGCCTTCAGACCTTTAAATTCTATGCTCTTATTAATTCCCTTGTTAATGGTATAAACACTATTGCTCATAGTTTTTTGTTTTAAAGTCTTAGCCTATTGCTCCGCTTTATTCGTGGCTGCTGCAACCCATTTTGTCCGTAATGCTCTTTACCATTTACGGTAACTCCGTTTACTTTTGCCATAGCTACCTGTACAGGCGTACTTTCTTTAGGTGTCATTTGTATGACCGGTGTTTCTTTAGGTGCGGTATTTTCCTGTTGCACCTTATCTGCATCAAGCAAGCCATTTTGCTTCATCTGATTTTCCTGGATCTTAATGGCTATCTCTCTTTCAAGTTTCGACAGTTCGCTTTTCATGCTTACTAATTCACTTTCCTTTTCAAATGGCTTGTTAGCAAGGGAAGTTATCATTGGAATATTCTTTTCCAACTCACTCAAATTGTTCTGATATTTTTCTTTGAGCGTTTCTACACGGTCAATAGCATTAAGAAAATAACGTGCAGCAAGCTTCGGGTTATCCGTATTGGGGTGCCCGTTGTTATAAGTGTATTTAATACCGCTTTCAGAACGTTCTGCATACAGCGTGTTGTAGTATCTATATCCGAAGCCATCTTTTTCTTCAACAGCTTCACGTTGTTGCCGGATATACAAATCAAATCCATACAGCTTGCCAATCTTCGGTTCATCTGTTGGTTTCCAGCTTTGATAGAGTTTGATTAGGTGCTTGCCGATAGCTTCAGTATCAGTCGTGTTGATACCGGTAAGCTGTATAGGATTTTCTTTTGTACCTTCTTTGTCGTAATGAAGATTATCTTTATAGACCTTCCCATCCGATGTAAGAATTTTTAAAATCTCTATCGTATTGGTTCTTTCATGCTGAAGGTTCTCCAATTGAAATTTAGAACGAGACACTTCACGGTAATGCGCTGTTTTCAGGCTTTCCATCACTGCCACTTTCTTTTCCAGTTTTGATTTTTCCAGCAGTGAAGTATCTCCTGATAAAATGGCGATGTACTCAGAAAAGTTCATCCCGCTTTTCTCATCCATTGCTCCTTCGTCAATAGTGCGAATATTCAATTCACAATTCTTCATCTGGTTGATGAAGGTTTGCTTGTTTTTCAATAAGTTGAACTTATAATTATCCAAAGATTGCTCAACCGCATAAATGAAGTTTTGAACTTTATTATCGTAATGATCCCGTGCAATGATATTGCCTTGCCTTGCTCCACGTCCGTTGCGTTGCTCCAGTTCTGACGGCTTCCAGGGAATATCCAAATGGTGCATACCTATAACACGGTGCTGCACATTCAAACCCGTACCCGCTTTATCAGTGCTTCCAATCAATATTCTGATTTGCCCGCTGTTCATTTTGCGAAATAGTTCCGGCTTTTGCTTGTCTGTCCAATCATGAATGAACGTGATTTCCTGTGTCGGGATACTGAAGTCTCTGATTAATTTTTCTTTCAAGGCATCATAGATATTGAAAGCATCAGGTTTAGGTGTACCAATATCACTAAAGACGATCTGTGTTCCTTTATGTTCCAGACTTTGCTTGTATAACACTGCCACTTTGCGAGCACATACGCTTACCTTACTATCAGGGTGATCAGTGTACGTGTTGCTATCTATCAGGCGCATGTCGGCTGCCATCTTTTTGGCATAGTTGGTGGCAATGAGCATCCTGCCTTTATCTTCTTCAGCAGTAAGTGGCGCTCTGCCAATAAGAGTAGCATCACCAGTTTTTGCAAACTGCATCAACTTCTTGATAAACTCACTTTGTTCTTCTGTGGGCTTAATGTTAACCAGTGTTTCATCAAGATTAGGTTTGTCCAACCTGATATGTTTAGCTGTTTTATAGTCGGCAATCTCGTTATAGAATAAAGCCAGCTCCGGCACTTTAATGAAATGACGGAAACGTTCTTTGGCAATAATTTCATTGGTAACTGAAAATTCAAAGTCGGTAGTCTTCTTTGCAAACACGGCAGCCCAACCATCAAAGCTTTCGATATGTTGCCTTTCCATTTCTTTCGGCCGGAGATATTTAAACAACAGGTACATTTCTGTGAGGCTATTGGAAATAGGCGTACCTGAAAGGAATGTAACACACAGATCCGTATCAAATTTTTGCTGCAAAGTGCGAACTGCAAAAAGCATGTTGAGTGCTTTCTGACTACCTTCCATATTGCCGATACCTGCAACCCGATCATGCCTTGTCGTAAATGTTAGGTTCTTGAACTTGTGCGCTTCATCTACAAACAAATGGTCAATCCCCAATTCCTTAAAGTTGATGCCTGCATCTTTCTTTTGTTCAATATCGTTGATTAAAGTTTTTAGCTTCCCCTGCAGATTATTCTTTCTAACCTCCAACCCTTTGAGCATCTTCTTTGATATGTCGCCGCCTAAATTCTTCAACGTTCCCAGGTCGCGTTCAACATTATCCAGTTCATTTTGAAATATCTCTTTTTGAATTTCCGGTGATTGTGGTATTTTACCAAACTGGTCATGTGTGAGAATGATACAGTCCCAATTGTTGTTCTTAATTTCATGGAACAGACGCATCCTTTTGGCAGGTGTAAAGTCATTTTCTCCCGGCGCAAGAATTTTGGCATTCGGATAAGCTTTCCGATAGGTTTCAGTAATCTGGTTAATGTTAGCTTTTAATGCAAGTATCATCGGCTTATGTACAACCCCCAACCTTTTCATCTCATGGGCAGAAACAATCATGGTAAGTGTTTTGCCCAGTCCTACTTCATGGTCTATCAATGCACCACGGTTTTGTATGATACGCCATGCAGCATTTTTCTGTGAACTATATAAATCCTCAATGCCTAAATTCTTTTTTTCCAAGCCGGGAAATGTCAGGTGATCCCCATTATACTGTCGAAGGACGTAGCAATTGAAGGTGGTGTTATAAAGCGTTTCCAATTGCTTTTTATCTGCTTGGGGCAAATCCTGTAACCAGGTGATAAAACCATTACGGATAGTTTCGATTTTCTGATGGGCAAGTTGTATGGCTTCATTATCAGGTAACCGTATGGTTTTATCATCGGGTCCTTTTACTTCGTATGTAAAAAAGGGTGTCGTATTTTCAAGCGCATGTTCCAGTATGGTATTGCCATAAGTTGTTCTTCCACTTTTAGGAGTTACAGCAAACTCTTGAGATAATTTTGCATTGTACCCTTGAGTATTGACTTTGAAAGTATCTAACGATTGAAAATAGTTAACACTGGTATTAAGTTCAAAAAGTTGGGAAGCAAAACGGTCATAATAATTAATAGGTATCCAGCGTTCGCCTAAGTTAAAATCAAGCAGTTCAAAAGGTATCTTTTCCGGCTGAACTTTGGCTATCGCTTCGAGGCTCCTTTGTATCTGTATATCGTCTGGATGCAAAGCTGCCTTTTCCTGAGCGGTACTTAATTTCTCAACGACATTCCCTGATAAATATTGGTCAACGGTTTCCCACGCATTATGTAGCGGATTGAGATAAATATATCCTTCCAACTTAGAGATAATTTCCGGTTCTGGTAAGCCTGTAGCGGCTTCAATAAAAGGGATATCCACCTTGCCAGTTTCATTCAGGCATTGAGCAAGAGCTTCAAGAGGATTATCGGTTCGAAATTGTTCTTCTTTGTGATGGAGCGAATGTGTTAATATATCGGCCTGAATATATCGTTCGCCTTCTTTTCGTTCAAGAGAAGAAAGAATGGTAAAGCAAAAGGTAGTATCATTAGTGATTAACTTACGGTTGTTAGGATAATTGAGTAATCCATATTGGCTAACAAACTTTTCATAACTATCCTGTAAGGTTTTTCTTAAACCGGCATACTCGATATTACCCGAACCTTCTCTTTCGGCTAATTCTATATAGCTATCACGTATTGTAATATATTGCTCATAAAATCCTTTATCCCTTTGACCAGATAAAAAAGGCTGGAAAGTTGCCTGTTTAAATTCAGCATCGGGATTGGCAATACTTCCAACTTCTCCTTTATGAATAACCAGTGTTCCTTCCTTGTAAAAAGGTTTTAGATTGGTAAATAATTCCGGCTGATTACGCTGCAAACCAAAAGCTGCTTCAAGAGCTTTATCCCCTTCGTATGTATAACTATGACTGTAATCCTGAAGCTTTAAAGCAAGTCCTCTCAACTCATGGTTTATAGCTGCCGCACTTTGCCAATTTGCAGGAAAAATAATTTCTTCAACATTAGAATAAAGTTTATACACGTATTGCTTAAAAGCAGGTGCTTTTGCAGTAATCATTACAATGCTCTCATGTTCGGGTCGTGCAGTGGTTTTAACCATGCTAATGATGCGTGCAGTTTGCTTTTGAACTATGGTTGCATCCAATTCATTGACGTATGCCATTGCCCGGTTTATGCTTTCGGCAGGAGTGCTGTCAAACAAGCCTAATTGTACATTCACTTTCTCTGCTTTGTTTTCAGGCATGGGCAAAAAAGTGAGTTGTTTAGGTTCAACCTCAGGTCTGGCAATGGCAAGTGATTGAGCTTGCTGAAACAAGCCTACAGTAAAATTTGCCTGAATACCTTGGCCTATTGTTTGGGATAATTTACCAGCAATAGCGTTAATGTCTCCATGTTGCCATACACTTTGGTTAGCATTGCCGTATTGATTTTTGCCTGCTTTTATTTCGTCTCCTGCAATAACTTCAGGATGTTGATAGATATACCTGTTAATATAGTAGCTGCCAAATTCATTTTCTTGGACTACCGTGTTTATGAGATATTGTTCATCTGCTGATAATCCTTGTTTTCCTTCATTCTTTTGAACAATCAATAAATGGCTGGGAGCTTCAGTATTGCCGGTATCTTTCATCAGGTTATCCGGCATTACGGTAAGACTGACAAAATCAGATTTATTAAACAGGTATGCTCTGGCAGCTTGATTGGAGGGATTATTTAAGAAACCGTCCGTAGTGATATATGCTAGTAATCCCCCGTTTGCAACTTTATCTAATCCTTTTGCGAAAAAGTAACTATGTATTTTACCAGATAGCTCTTTATTTGGAAATGAAGGATCATAAACTGGAAAATTCCCAAAGGGAATATTGCTGACGATGAGATCATATTTTCCATTATCGTTCACAGGAGCTTGTTCAAATCCTGTAATATGCGTATTTGCGGAAACAGGAAAAGAACTGTTTAAAGCAGCAAGTACTCGACCTGTCAACATATCTTTTTCAACAGCAGTTATATTGTCAATGTTAGGGAAAGACTTAACTGCTTCTGTTATAAAAATGCCTGCACCACTACTTGGTTCATATATCCGTTTAGGTTCAATACTATGTTCTTTAAGTGTTGTATATAAAGTTTGGGGTACAACGGGTGGTGTGTAAAAAGCAGTTAGTACGCTATTTTTTATTGACCCTATTGCTTCTTTATATTGCTGGTCAGTTAAGCTATCCTTCAGAATTTCATGCAGCTCCATTATTTTAGAGTATAACCGCAAGTCTTCATCTGTGGCATTCAGCTTAACCCATTCCTCTTTAGCTGCGTTAGGGTACAATATTGCTTTTATCCCGCCAAAGCCAGAAAAATTTTGCAGTGCTTCTACCTGTGTTGCATCCAGAGTTTTATCTTTTTCCCATGCAAGTGCAATACGGATAGCCGCTATATTATCATTAAGCTTTTGTAATTGATTGTAAGCCATATTTCACTTTTTCACTCTCACTGCTTATTTTCAAAATATTCTTTTACTGCACCTGTAATGGCATAATGCAAATGCCGGTCATTTTCATTTTCAACTATAAAGCCGAACGTTCCAAACACTGGTAAGCAACTTTCAAGAATATTAATCGCTTCATAAGTAAGCAATCCACTTTCTTTAAGCCTGTAATAGTCAGCTTCAAATTCTTCTTCTAAAATCGAAATCAGGTAATTATACTTTGATGGGCGTAGCTCCTTCGTGAGTTCGTCCATACAACGTTCTTCTATGATATATGCAGGAGTACCAGAGGCAAGTAATTCATTCACCAACAGATCAATTGCCGCTACCTTTTCTCTCAGATAGCTGCTTACACTACCTTCCTGTTGAAGCGTAATCAGTAAATCAGGATTGTTGTCCGTGATATACTGATGCAATTTTGCAATTAATACTTCCTGCATAAAACATAAAGTTTGTTAGGTATTTACACACCGAAGAAGGACTTAATAACAGTAGCTACAACTACAAGGAATACACAGCTACCAAACCAGGCTGCTGCAACCTTACCGGTGTCTTGGTCACCTGCGTTCCACTTTTGGTAAACCTTTACAGCGCCAATCAATCCCACGAGTGCACCAACCGCATACATCAGATTTGTTCCTGCGGCGAAATAGCTTCGCACTTTAGTATTAGCTTCATTAATACCAGCGTTTCCATCCTGAGCCATTACTGTAAGATGGATAAAGGTTAAGGCTATTACGGCACCTGCACTTAACCATTGTTTCCCGGAGAAACTTTTAAAATTCAATCGCTTCATTTTCATAATACACACTATTTAAAAGTTGAACAATTACTCTTTTAATAACCTTCCTGCACCTCTCCGCCGCATGGACGGAGAGGGAAGAAGGTGGCTCCACTACGCTACCTCTTTCCACAACATCACTTGCTCTTCAGCACTGAGATGGAGGGAGCCATGTTTTTCACACTCGGATGCAATCAGATTATTTATAGCTACCTGAAACGGTGATTCTTTCAATTGGGGATATTCTTTTAATGTCAATTGCAGCAAGAAGATAAATTCTTCTTTATGGTAATTTTTAGAAGAAGCGTCTGCAATAGTTTCTTTTAGTTTAGTAGTCAATTTCTCCACTTCCTGAAAAAGATCGTCTGAATCTAAAGTTTCTGTTTGTTGGTATGTAAATTCAGAGCCTGTAGTTGAGTAGGTTTCGTCAGGGGCATGTTGTAAGTTTGATTTCCTTTTTCTTGTAAAAAGGCTTTGCAGGTCATGGAAATAAAACCGCATGCCTATAATCAGATACCATGCTGCTAAAATGAGGGTAACAACTAAAATGTAGCTTGCCCAGGAGATATTTGTAAACATACGCTTCGTTTTTTCGTTCTCACTAATTAATCCGGATAGTGATGTTTAAATCCGGCTTGTCTGTAATGACTATACAAAAGAACATCAGCACGAAGCGCCTATCAAGTCCAACTTTAATTGTATCATTTTTGTACCCGTTGTACCCTATTGATAATCAGAAAGAAAAAAAATATAGAAAATAAAAAATCCTCACTATGGAGGATGTTATAAGATATAAAAAAGCATTTCTTATGGTTTTACGATAACGACATGCTCTTAAGACACAGCTTACCCGCCGCAATAAATTGTTTAGCTCTTACAAAAGGTTTGCAGCCGGTAAGCTAAAAGTATTGCGCCTCGTCTCATTACTTCATTCCATTCACTTCTTTCATTTCATTCATCCACTCGACCAGGTGCTTTTGTAAAAGAGTTGTTTTAATACTCCTTTATCCTCTTAATCATTTGTTCAAGAGTTTGAATAACAATTTCTTTATCCCTTGTTTCAGCATTATATGATTTACTACGCATACTATCCCATGAAATGTTTTCCTGATAAGGAGTAGATAAGTGTGGAACAATAGTTTTAAATACTGCATTAAGACTGCGAGCCGTTATTATCTTTAAATCATCGGCAGAACGTAATAGAAGTGCCATTTGATCTACAGATAAAACGCACAACAATTTTTGGGGTTCACCTTTTTGAGAAGTGGGTTCAGAACCTTTTTGTTCAGCACTTCCGTTTATAGGCACAATAGATAAGTGCAACTTCTTTTCCAGATAGAATATTTCTTGTGTAAACCAGTTACTTAATTCCGTTTTCAGGTCGCCGTATTGAGGATTTAAAATAACACCCGGTTTACGGTGCATTTGATTAAACTGCTTGTAATCAAATAACAGCCTTTCCAGCTTATCAGAATTATTTTCATTTACGTTGATCTTTTCGGCAAGCCTCTTTGTAAAATAACTCATGTAAAATTTGCTATTGAAATTCAGGTAAATAAGCAGTTCATCTAAGGCGGTAAATACGGAGGTTTCTCCTTCAGGCGGCTCTAATAGCTCAAGTTCTTTAAGCATCTCCTTCTGATATAATAGTTCCCGGAAGGTAATAGGAAACTCATCTTTAAGACGGTTGATAAAGGAATAGAGGCTATGTAAAACAATATTTGCAACTTGCTTATCCGCTACTTGGCTTAAAAGTTTGATTTTCAGCTTATCTACCCTAACTTTAAACTCTTTCCTTGTAACTGACCGGTATGTTGCCGGTACACGCTCTTCCAGGCTTAAATACGTAAAAAAGCGTACTTCAATAAAGGAAAGCAATTCATCAAGACTGTTAATCAATTTACTATAAAGCTCTTTGAGGAGAGCCCTGACTATATTTTGTACTTTTTGATACACTAATACTTGATCGAGAAGGATAATTAGCGATGAATGAGACTGATTTACAAGAAACGCAATCTGTTTTTCCTTAGTTAACCCGAATATCTGGCTTTTTAGAATGGTTAATAGCTTCTCCTTTTCCTCCGTGATTCTAGAGATAACAGCCTGAATATCATCATCTGAAAGGGTATTTAGATCGATTTTCGCGGGATTAAGTGAAACAGTAATCAGAGAATCCAGCCATTCCAATGCATATCTTTCGCACATAGTTCTTAAATTGGGTAGAGTGAATATCTGTCATATCCAAATTTCCCTGTTTAAGAACATCCAAAGAATAAGCTATCTATACTAATTTCATACGTAAAAGTGCGTATTTTCGGAAAAATTTGTCGTTTTTTTGAATATCAGTAATAATCTTCATGATTGTTCCTGATTTATTGCTGGAGTTTATTAATCATTTCAACTTTGTTGGAAACACCCATTTTTTCAAATATATTTTCAATGTGCTTTGTGACAGTCCTGGCAGATATAAATAAGGCTTTTGCTATCATTTTATAAGTCACCCCCTTAACTATCAAGTTGACTATTTCTGTTTCCCGGTTAGTAAGATTATACATTTTACAATTCTGGTCAAACTTAGACGAAAGTTTTACATCTTCTGATGATGGCTCATCTATATTACTAAGGCTTTTAAGATTGGCTATGGATGAGGTTATAATAGCCTTCTTTTGCTTATCAATATTCCCAAGCAAAGTCTCTATTTTTTGACTTAATTCTTCAATTGAAAATGGCTTTGGAATAAAATCAATGGCACCTAAGCGTAAACCTTTTAATTTATCAGTGGGAGTGGATTTGGCAGATAAAAATATAATTGGAATGTGGTTATAAGAGGGTTGTTCAGAAAGTGATTTAGCAAAAGCAAATCCATCCATTTTATCCATCATTATATCCGAAATGATTAAATCCGGCACAACAGACAAATTATGCAATTTTTTCAACGCCTCAACTCCATTTAAAGAATAAAAAACATTGTATTTCCCACTTAACTTTTTAAAAAGAAATTTAAGCATCGCTTTGTTATCTTCTACAAGCAAGATTGAATGCCTGTTGGGAAGATAAGACGTATCAGTAATATCAAAATTTTCTATGCTGTAGGAGGAGGATTGGGTTTCTAATGGCTTACCAATAGGAACATCATTTTCTGCCAAATTATGCTTAGTTAAGGTGATGTTGATCTTGGTTCCCGGAGCTTCAGCAGGATTACTCTCAATATGAATTTCCCCATCTAAACTATCTACCACTTTCTTTACAATTGGTAGCCCTAATCCCATTCCTTGCAGTCCCGTTTTTTTATGATTTATCTGATAATATGGCTCAAATATTTTCTTTTGAAGCTCAGGTGGTATACCAATGCCGGTATCTTTAACGGAGAAGTGTATTTTTTCACCCTCGGTTTTTAGAGTAATCTCAATTTCTCCTTCGTTGTTAGAAAATTTAATTGCATTTTCTATGAGGTTATTTACTATCCTATCAATGGCGTTCGGATCTGCTTTTATGTAAACATTATCCTCAATGTTCTTATGACATGAAATAATTTGTTTTTGACAATAGTATTCAAATAATACTAAGCTGCCGTTAATGATTTCACTAAAGTCTGATATTTGATTATGATTATATACATCAATACCCTTTGTAAATCTTTCAATATCAAATAAGCTTGTTACATCTTTGGTAAGTTTATTTACGCCTCCTTTAATTATATCCAATTCTTCAACCGAACCATATTTATTTATATATTCTTCCAAATAATTATTAACCAGGGTTAGAGGCGTTTTTGTTTCGTGGACCAGGTTAATAAATGTGTTTGTCTTTTGTTCGTTAATCCTTTCCAACTCGTTCGTTCTTTTATCCACCTCGTTTTGCAAGTTGGTGTTCCAATTTAAAAGCTGCTTTTCAGATTCTATCAGCTGTTGATGTTCAATCCTCGTTTGCTTTATATGCCTCGATAACTGTAATGCCAAAAGAAGTAGGAAGCCAGTGTTTGTAATGGATGCTTCTACTACTTGCCCTAAGTGGAAATAATCAATAATAGGCAAGCCAACCCAAGGTGTCAAGCTTAAAAAAAGCACAGCCGCTTCTTCTTTTGATTCTTTGCTCGTAAGCAGGTTTCCGTATTTATATTTAATCGCCTTTATTAAGGTGTAAATCACCCATAAAGCATACAATACCGGTAGAACAAGCACATTTTGTGCAGTTGTCAAATTATTTGAGACAGCAAATACAACGACGAAAATGATATACGGTATAATCAAGAAAAAATAAACGCCTCTGTAAGCATGAAATTTCATTTTCTTTAAACCAAAAGCCTTATACACGTAATAGGGGAAATAACACGGCGTAATAAACCCTGTAGCGTATGCGATTACATTTTGCATAAAAAATGAACCAGGTAAATTAGGGTCGGGTAATAAACCGCCAGTAATGTTATAGGTTATAAGTAGGAAGATCAAAATGATATTGAGAAAAGTTATTTTATCGTCAGGTCTGGCTAATTTATAAATCACCAAATAGAAAAAGATAACTATTTCTATACTCACAAAAATAAATGTGACAATGTACATTTGTGTACCAAATACCAGCATTAGATTTACTTTTATTCAATTCCCTTTTTAAGAAAAAATAGCTTATAGCTTAGGTCAAGTTCATAGTATATTTGAAAGCCAGACTTCTTGTACCAGGGTAAATTTTTTAGCGTGGAAGTTTCCAGATAAATAGGTCTTTTCTTTTGTTCACTATCTTCTATAATTTCGTCCAGTAGAATACTTCCGATACCTTCGTTTTGATATTCGGGATCAACACCGATAAACCATAAATAATATTTTGCCTCCTTTGGTTGTATTTTGTTTATTAATGATTCTCTTGCAAGTGTTTTTTTAATATTCTTTAAGCCAACAGAAGAAAGGATCAACTTTATATCCAGTAGTATAGATTTGAGGGTAGTCTTTTTTTTATCAGGATAAGTTACCAGAGCACATGCTTTTTTATCATCAGATAAAAACACATCTCCAAATAGGTAACAGACTTCAAAGGAATAGTCCATAAGCGCACTAATCCGCTTTACCCTTTTTGCATCTTGCTTTACGATATAATTGACGCTTTGATTTGTGTCGAACGACTTGGTAAGAATATCTATTACCAAATTCTTGTCATTGGGTTCTGCTTTTATCATAGGTTGCTTTTTAATTGGTTTATTTAAGATTTTATTTCAGTAAACACTTAATCTTCCTTTGGATTTTTTATACTTCACATCTTCATACCTTCCATCGGGTTGGCTCCTTTCTTAAAAATATATTCACTATTTAACAGGTACGCACCGCTCATTACTATTATATCGCCAGCTTTAAGACCGAACTTTATTTCTATACGGTCGCCTGTTTCCATACCTACATCAACCATTCGGCTTTTAAAGGTATTAGTACCTAGTTCCTGGCTTACAGGTTGGTGTCTTGCCGTGTAAAACACCTGAGTCAGTTCCACAGATAGTAGTCTTAATTATTCTCACCAATGCATCTATTGGTTTTTGGCTGGTTTTGGAATTTCCTTCAGTTCTATTTTATCCGGGCCGCCATAGACGAGACCTTTCATTGTTTTGCGATTGCTTAACCGTCTTTTGGTTGTTCAGATTTGTTTTCTAAACCTGTCGGTTTTTCAATTGTTGTTGTCATTTTGTTTTAATTTAATTGTGATAGAATTATTAAATTGAAAAGTGAATATCATTATGCTGAACATAAAAAGGATTTTTCAGTGAAAAAAGTTGACTGTTCAATTCCCTTAAATGTTTATTGCCTCTTATTTTGATATTGTCAGGCGCATTGGTTGATGTGTCGTTAATGTTTTTCAATTTGTAATATTCTTAATATGAAGAATCTTTAAGCGGAACTTAGGAACAGAAATACAAGCTGTAATTAATAATATAATAGAAATGATAACGTATGGTAAATGAACAAGCCTGCTGATAAGTATTGAACCTGTTACCACCCCCAATACTTGTCCCAAACTATTTACAGCGCTGAAAATGCCTAACTCCGTTCCGTAATTTTTTCCCGAATCTTTCGTAATCAACGAAGCGAGACACGGAGTGAGGATAGCCATTCCAACAGAAACAATGGAAACGAAGAGTAAAATAAATTCCATTTTTTTTGACAGCATAAGCAATGACATGCCGATGCTTAGAATGACAAGTCCATAGGGAAGGAGAGCATTTTCTCCCTTCTTTTTAATCAACCATGCAACAGGGCCTAACTGCAGTAAGCCCATCACTGAGCCGCATACAATAAAGACAATACTCATTTGTTTGGGGCCGAATGAAAAAAGACGTTGCGAGTGTAATGCAAAAGTGCCTTCGAACATTGCCAATGAAAGCTGGCTTATAAAGGAAAAAAATAGTAGGAGGATAAGTGATTTTTTGATCGTTTTTAAAAATGCCAATAGAAATACTTTTTCAGATGGCTTAAGTTTATTTATTTCAGCAGCATTGCCTTTTTTTGTTTCTGATAATGCAAATAATAAAAATGTACAAACCAACAATACCAAAATAGCGGAAATAGTAAAAGGTAAAGAAAACCTGTCAAATGTAAATTGTCCAATGGTAATAGTAACCTTAGAAAATAAATTTCCTGCCAATGGTCCTGCCACGGCACCCAGCCCTGCAACACTAACTAATAATGCCATGCCGCCACCTCTTTTCTTTTCTGTTGTATTGTCGGCTATGTAAGCGCTGGAAGCTGTTAAAAAAGCAGCCGAGAATAAACCCGCTAATAAACGAAAGAGGTAAAGAAATAATAAGCTCGTGCTGACAGAAAACAAAAACACGGCAACTGAGTAACCTGAGAGACCGAATAATATAAGCGGTCTTCTTCCGATTTTATCGGACAAGGCGCCAAGGAATGGTGAAAATAAAAATTGCACAAGCGGGTAGCTGCCTGTTATCAGGCCGACATGCAACAAAAGCTTACCGGGAGAAATATCTTTGGCTAAAGAAAGTTTTTGAATATAGAATGGAAGTACCGGAAGCGTTATTCCAAAACCTACCATTACTAAAAACAGTCCGATTAAAAGTATAATAAGGTTTTTATTAAAGGGCATATTTTATATTATTTTTTGCTGAGCCCTCAGCAGTTTTATTCTTAAAGTATGCATAAATTATTACACTTAGTATGGCAGCAAAAAAACACCATACCGATACAAGAAAAAGTTTGTAAAAAAAATAGGTCATTATAAAAACCGCCAGCGTAGTCACTCCAAAAACATTAATCAGCTTATGACTGGAAAACATTGAACTAATGCAAGTTGCTGCCACATAAAAACCCATTACTGTGTAGATATAAAAATGCGGAGACATATACGAAATGTGCATACTCTCCACATGCGAAGTAATAGGAAATTTAATAAGAAAATATAGGAGGTAAAAACTAACTGCAGCGCCTGCAACCCAAAATATGACTAAGAGTTTTTTTCGCCAGTGTACGGTTTCGAGCAACAGTATTGCAAATGGAATAAAAATGGGCCACAATACATGAGAAAATAGTGAATAGACAAACGTCATAACTACATTGAGCCCGGGAGCATGGTAATGAAACGTAAGCCAAATTATCCCTTCTATAATTTGCTGTATGCCGAACAGCAATGGAATAGAAGCGAAAGGAATTTCTGATTTTTTTTCCGCTTTCTTTATGGTTACCACGCCAACTGCGGATAACACTCCTCCGGCGATAAAACTTGCTGTTGCTGAAAAGCACATAAACTTATTTTAAAAATTAAGAAATGCCTGCGTTTATCTTTTTCTAATCATCATATATTACACTGTTTATCGCGATAATTGCCAAAGCTACCTGACTTAGAAATTTGGTGTATTCATAGAGATCAAACGAGGGCATGAGTTTACGCCTCATTCGTGAATCCGGCATTGTTAGTTTCTTTGCTTTCCAGAGTTTGATGACGATTCGTAAGTTCCCTATTGAGAAAGAAACTAATTACAGTTCTGATGAGCACAATCAATCCCAGCACATAAAGGGACTCCAGTTGGGGATGATGCGCAGAATGCAAAATGTCTGCAGCTATTAAGAACTCTAATCCCAGCAGTAAATACGTTCCAAGTTGCACCCTGATATTTTCCCGTTCTTTAATAGTCTGATGTGTTGTTCGCTTGTGCCACTCTAAGTGAAAAAAACGGGTGAAACATACTATAATGCCCCATAGCATTATTATCATACCCATAAAACTGATTCCAATGGCTATGGGGTCAAATATTTCAAGCAGCTTAACCATTTAAGTATCCTTTATATTTTTTCTATGTGCATCAATAAACGCTACCAATAATCTCATAATACCTGCAGGAAACTTCATAGCATCTTTCCTTATATTGAAAAAAAATAGTTTGATTTTATTTTGCATGATTAGCCCTTATCGTTTACGTACAATCTCCACTGAACATTTCGCATGCAGCGCCACTGCCTGAGATACCGAACCAAGGAGAAAGCCTGCGACAGCCCCATGACCATGTGAGCCAATAACAATTAAATCCGCACCAAACTTTTCCGCTTCATCCAGAATAACACTCTTTGGTGAGCCTTCAATCGCAGCCGTAGAGATGGAAAGATCCGGCTTTTTTTTACGTAAAATATTGGCTGCATTTTCAGTTGCTTCCTCTGCCGCCTTTAGTAAATACTTGTCGGTCTCGAGATAATAATCGCTTAGCACACCCATTGGAGCGGCATACATCATATATGAAGCTCCCTGATAAGCAGAGATAATCCGTACTTTGATGTTGGGAGCAAAAGTTCTGCCTGCAAATTCTTTCACCATTGCTTTGCTATGTTCGGAGCCATCTGTTGCTATCAGGATTCTCATGGTTTATTTTTATTATGAAGTGATAATTTTTTACCTTTTAACGGTTAGATGTGTTTTGTCTTTGGATAAACTGTAATTATAGATGGCCGCAATAGATGCACCGCTCAGCCAGCCTATTATAAACCATTCGATGATGCCTGCAATAGCTTCACCCAATGAAATTTGAGTGGTGCGAAAAATTGATGTTAAGTCTAAGCCGTGAATAATATTATTGAAGAAAGCTATTGCGTTTTCTCGCGTAACAAAACTAAGAACGATAATACAGCCTGTGTAAAGCAATGCTAACGTAGTGCCTGCTGCAAGCCCCATGCGGTAAATGTGTATGCGGTTCATATGGTTTTTTCTTTTTCGGATGAAGAATGATGTTGGTGTTCGTGTTGATTGCCCTGTCCAGGTTGGTGTTCCTGTCCCTGACCATGCTGATGACCTCCATGTTTGCCCATCATAAGAAAGTGGCAGGCGAACATGGCGATGAAAAAAATAAGGAAAATGTAGTTGCCTTTTATGCCAACAAGCGGCAGCACAAAGATGAGCCATAGAGGCAACAAACAGCCAACTATCATCCAAATGGGATTATGTTTCATAATATTTATTTTTTGTTTTATCTTATCTAAGCGAAACGTAACCACCCGGCACGCCATTTTTTGAAAGCACAACCTGCCATAATTGATTTTTTCTTGAACGAAAAGAACCGGCGCACATCAGCAAATAATATTTCCATAGGCGAAAAAACTTTTCATTGTAATGATGCTTCAGTTCATCCCAATGTTGCACAAAGTTATTGTGCCATGCCATAAGTGTTTTGTCGTAATCGGCGCTGAAGTTGTGCCAGTCCTCCATTACAAATAAACCTTCAATGGCTTGCCCTATCTGCTTTACAGAAGGCAACATCCCGCCCGGAAAAATATATTTATCCAGCCAGGGATCTATAAAAGTGCTGGAAGTATTGCTGCCGATGGTATGCAACAAAAACAACCCATCGTCTTTCAGGCAACGGCTTGCCATCTGCATGTAAGTACGGTAATTTTTGTAGCCCACATGCTCAAACATACCAAGCGACACAATGCAGTCAAACTTTTCATTCAGGTCACGATAGTCCATCAACTTAATTTTAACGGGCAATCCTTCGCACATTTTTTTTCCAAGTTCCACCTGGTCTTTTGAAACCGTTATACCGGTTACGTTTACGTTATAATTTTCTGCGGCAAACTTTGCAAAACTTCCCCAGCCGCACCCAATGTCCAGCACATTCATACCGGGTTTAAGATTTAATTTTTTGCAGGTAAGATCGAGTTTTTTCTCCTGTGCTTCATCAAGTGTGGCAGCATCGCTCCAATAGCCGCAGGTATATACCATGCGCTTATCAAGCATGCGCACAAACAACTCATTGCCCAGATCGTAATGCTTTTGTGCATTCATGGTGGCGTGGGCATAAGTTTGCCGGTTAAAAATTTTCGAGAAAATTATTTCGGACAGCAGCTTCCAGTTTTCTTTGATCCTGTCTTCAAGATTTGCATGGAGCACACGATCAAAAAACTGATCGAGCCGGGGACTGTCCCACATTTTTTCCATGTAGGCTTCACCCACACCAAGCGAACCACCTGCAAGTGCCCTTGTATAAAATTTATCGTTGTTCACTTGTATATCCCAGGGATCATTGCCATTGATGCGGACCCCGGCAAGCGATAACATTTCTCCTATATTGCTTTTTAATGTATGTGTACTCATGTTTTTTTAATTTTAGCATGGATATATTCCGATGAAAGAAGTGAGTTTTTGTCAGCAACCCTTAACCATAATATATGTTCATATAAGCTTGACCAAAACATACCGAATGTGAACCCAAAAATCAATTCAGTAACAGGCACGCCTAAAATTAGCATTTTGGAAATACTTGTAAAATTCCAAACAGCAGCAACATATCCCGGATAAGCAATAACCAGCGTTTCGAAATAAACAAAATACAGCAGCAGGAAAAGAATGCCTCCCTGCCCATATTTTCTTTGATAAATCTGGCCGGCAAAAGACCGCAGCCAAAGCTCCTGTTAACAAGGCAATACTGCCACAATAAATATGATTGAGATTAGTTAGCAAAGCCAATAAAAGAAATACAACTGCCGGCGTGAACAATGAATAAAAATGAAGCTTATGTTTTTCAGGGGTTATCCCCTTTGCCTCAATGAAATGATTATCCATTTTAAAAACTATTTTATATAAAACAGAACCTATACCGCCTATGGCAAATGAAAAAATAAAACTTTCAACATCGAACCCTGTGTTAGCAGCAAGATTAAAAAGAGTGGGCGGACTCCAATACCGGGGAACAAATAACGGTTCCGTAAGTCCGAACAGCATTGTCCATAAACTTACCTGTTTCATTTCTTTTCTAAAATTCTTTTTATAAAAGAAAATGATAAACCATAGCAATAAAATAATAAGCGACCATATAAACCAGGCGTACTGCATTTTAGTCTGATATAAATAATAAAGCAAAAAACATTGATCGTTCAAATGACTTATAAAATCTTCTTATGAGGGTGTGTCCGAACCGGTTTTTTGCTGCTGCATTTCTTTATGGGTTACATCGCCTTCATCTTATGCCTTTGCTTCAACTTGTCCATCATCGTGTTTCTCTTTTGTGTTCCCATACCTTCTCTGCCTCTTGTTCCATCTTTTGCAAGCGTGTATAGTAATCGGGGATTTCGTTAAGGTGTGCAAGCGCAATTTTACCGGTTATTATTACATCATCATTTGTAACATTAGTCAAAGGATTTTGAGAGCCATGTTCCAATTCCATTTCAAGACCGATGCGGAATTGTTCACGGTCAACTTGTGCCCAATCAATCTTTAGTTGTTCACCGATTGATTTTACCTGTTCCGAAGTGAATGAATTCGCGATGATTGTTGTTTTTGGATGAGTTGTTTGTGTGAAAACTTAGTAAAGTTTCAAAACAAAGATGAGAACAATCGTCCTCTGAAGCATTACACACTTATGGGCAAACTTTACATATATCACATGTTTGCCAACTCGCGGTTGCTATCTTGCATCATTCCGATATTTGTTTGTAAGTTGGTTTTTAAAATACGACCCAGAGGACCTGGTGAGGAACATTACATCTTAATAGCAGGGCTGCTATTACTTACCCCCACCTTCTGAAACTTTTGCCGGTATGAAACCTTTTCTGGGAACTAAATATTTACCCTTTGGTCCAGCACCTTCAATGTGCGTAAGCATGGCGCCATATTCGGCAGCGTTATAAATAAATACAGTGGCAGTTAATGCAAATGCGAGTACCATTACATCGTACATACGCCGGTTGAATTTAAAAAAATCACCAATGCCTTTCAGCCCTACGGTTATGCCTGCCATCCATAAAGTGTATCTGGCATATTTTTCATGCTCTGCAAATACAGCCCAGGCAGATTTTGGAGCATCTAAAGCAAGTTCAGAATGAAACAAAGTGCTTGCCGCCAACGCAAAAAGAAATCCTACAAGCATGATAAAAAAGGTTGCCCATCTTATCTGCAGCCAGCCGGTTTTAAAAACAAGAACGATTTGAAAAAGAGAACTTACCAGTATAAGGAGGATAGGAAGGTGGGCTGCTAAAGGATGGAGTGTTGGAAATTCTTTTAACATAAAATTTTTTTTATAAAGCGGGTTATCTTTTATCCGTTTGTTTATGAAACCATTATTTCATTCTCTTTTTAAGTAAATGGAAAATTCTTTAAAAAATATAATTATTCCAGTGGCTTGTTTTTCTTATCATTCATTACTATCCATTCCTTTCATCTCATCTGCAGGCTTCTCATTATTCGGGTTGTCCATGTCTGATTTGTTTTTCATTCCATTACTGCCCTCCTTACTTTCTCCTTCCCCTTCATTTTCTTCACCATTATGAGGTGCGCCTTCTATGTAAGTAAGTTTTGCACCCGCTTCGCCTGACTTATAAAGGAAGAATAACGTAAACGTTGCTGCTACAAGCACTACACTATGAAAAAGGCGGCGGTTGAGTTTAAAAACAGCGAAGGCTGATTTCAAAAGAAAAGTAATGCCCGCCATCCATAAAGTGTATTTTGCATATTTGTCATGTTCGTTAAAAACAGCCTGTGCTGACCTATTTTCTTCGGTAAAGAATTCGGCGTGAAACACCGTGCTTACCGCCCAGGCGGAAAGAAATGCGCCTGCCATAATAAAGAGTGTTGCCCAGCGGATTTGTGTCCAGCCCGGTTTCCAGACAATTACAGCCTGAAATACAAAAGCCAGCACAATAAGCCCAATGGGAAAGTGTACTGTTAAAGGGTGAAGCGATGTAAATTCTTTCAACATAAATGTAAATTCTTTTAAAATAAAATATTTTTTTATAAAGCAGTTGTTATTCGCTTTGCCGTGTTGGATTATCAAATTTTCATGAATGCTTTTCAGGCGCTTCATCATTTTGTTTGGAATAGTTTTGAACCAGGCTAAAGAATATATATTTAACAGCCGTTGTTGCCTGCCCCGTAAAACTTCCGGGTCGCAATCTTCTGCTTTCTGTTCTCTATGCACCTTTCCTTAAAAACTTTTGCACTAAACTATCATCTGTCATTTTTCTAATCATCGGATAACCCCAAAGCCTTACCGGATAATAGCCGTACCGTATTACCTGCAAAAGTGATTATGATTACATTCAAAACTGTTACACATTTAAGGAAATAACTTACACATATCACATCTTTTAATTTCTTATCTTACCACCAATAGCACCTTCGGCAGCGTGTCCAATATGTTAGATTTTATTTCGGGGAAAATAACTCCCTGCTGAATTTTACCAACCAGCCTGGCAAGTTCGCTGTCGTAGGGGCAAACAAGGGCATCACATACAATGCCTCCTATTTTTACGCGATTAATAATTTCACTCATTTCTTCAATAATATAGCAGCCAAGACGATGGATTTCCACTTCGGAAAATGAACGGATTTCTTTTGAAACAGTATGTTGCGAAATGGCATGTATCGTCTTTTTAAATTCTTCATCTGTTTCGTATAAAGAATACAGATAAGCAGTTTTTTCTTTGTAAGCGCTTGTCTCTATTGTATCCCATTTTGCATAATGAATGCCCTGAATGTCTTCTTTTGAAAAAAGTTTATTTACTTCCAGTTGTAAGGATGCAATCAGTTCGTCTCCCATCTTAATTGCGGTTGTCAGCGCTTTTTCCTTTTCAAGTCCTTCTATCACTTCGAGATTTATGGCATGGATTGTATCAGCAACGTAAACCACAATATTTTCACGGGTATAAAACAGTGACCATTTTATTAATTCAATGATATTAGAAAGCGTGTGCCACCTGCTGCCAAGGCTTATGCCGATGCCGAGATTGTACTTTTTATTTTCGAGTTCTTCTTTGCAGCCGCTGCGGATTTGCTGCAATTTTACTGTGAAGTCAGCGGATGTTTTTTTAACAGGCGGACACCAGGGATCCCACGGAAAAACAATCTGGTCTCCTTCTTCTTCGATGACATAATAATCGGGTAAAAAAATAGTTTTATTTTTATCCACGGCTATAGTTGCCGTCTTCAACTCAATGCCTTTATATTTATTCAACATCGCTTCCCATACTCCTTTCAGCGTTACGCCGCTATCGGCTATTTCATCTATCAGCAACACTTTTTTATCTTTCAAATTTATCTGGGGCAAATACGTGATTGAAAAATCGCCGCGTTTTCCAGCCTTATCAAAATGCGTAGCTGACACCGTGAGGACATTGCTGACACCTAATTTTTTTGAAAGGAAATAAAGCGGTATAAGTCCTCCCGTAGTGATGCATGCAATGCAGCCCGGTATAAACCCGTTTTCTTTAATCTTTAGGGCAAGTTGCTCTATGCTGTCTTCAACATCTTTCCAGGAAAGCTTTGTCATTGTTTGTATGTACAGTAATTTTTCTATGAAGAGCGTTACTAACTTTATACTCACAAATTTCTACCTGAAGTTCATCGCTACTACAAAATCTGCAACCTTCCTCCATCTGCCACTACCACCGTTCCGTTAATAAAGCTCGCTTCATCCGATGCAAGAAAGCATATAGCTGCCGCAATTTCTTCGGGCTTGCCAATGGCGCCTTCCACTTTTTCAACACCGCTTTTTACATTGGGATTGTTGCGCAGCATAGGTGTATCTACAGCGCCTGGCTCTACGCAATTCACTCGTACTTTAGATGCATCGTACTCCCGGCTTAAGCCGCGACTGAAGGCTTCCATGCCGCCTTTACTTGATGCATAGGGAATAACGTTCGGCGTAGTTTCATGCGCATGCACCGAGCTTACATTTACAATAGCTCCTTTTTGCATAAAGGGCAGACAGAGCTTGCATAAAATAAAAGTGCCTCTCAAATTCACTGCCATCACCTGGTCCCATTCCTCTACGGAAATTTCAGCAATGGGTTTATAGGTCATCATGGCGGCATTGTTTACCAGCACATCTATCTTTTGCCATTTGTCTATAACTATTTTTACTGCGGCTTCAAGGTCGCTCACAATGCCGGTATCGGCTTTAATAAAAATAGCTTCGCCGCCATCTTTGGTTATTTCTGCCACAGCAACTTTCCCTTCATCTTCTTTGCGGTTAAGGATGGCTACTTTGCCGCCTTCACGCACCATTTGCATAGCGGTTGCTTTGCCAATGCCCGAACTGCCACCGGTTATAATGCACACTTTATTTTCAAATCGTTTGTTTCTGTCCATAAAAATTTTTTGTTTCACCGCTAAGGCTTGTTACAGCTTTGCGTTTGAGGTGAATGATTTTTATTTTTTTTGTTTCTTCAATTTTTTATCGCCTGTTTGTTTGGTATTTGTTTTCGCAGTCTTCTCATTTGAATTTGCGTTGGCTTTTGTTAAACTGTTTTCGTAATGGTCAGGATGTTCATTGTTGAAATCCTCATTTGTCTTGATGTCTAACATGCTGCCTGTCTTTTGGTCTAACATGGAACGAGGATTTTGTTTGCTCTCAACCTTTTTATTTTTATCCATTTTGGTTTTATTTATGTGTGAAGGAATGCTGGTGTTCCAATGTGTTTATTATAAATTTTCATTCTTTTTATTTCAATGCTTACTGATCATCCGATGCCGTTAATTAATTATCACGCAAAGCCGCTAAGTAAGCAAAGGCGCAGAGGCTTATTTACTTTATGTCTTTGCGTTGTATTCCTTTGCGCCTTTGCGAGAAACTCCTATCTAAACCACATTGATTTATTATTCAACTTTTACACTAAACAATAAACCGGTCAAACGTGCCATACTTCTCCCGTATTCTTCCCTTGCGAAAACTCAATGCAATCAGCAGAACTCCCGATATGATGGCATTCCACAACGCTTGTGATGAAACATCTTTTATCAGCAGCATTGCAACAATCAACCATGCTGCAAAAACGATATTGATAAACCGGATAGCCCTGCCCACTTCTGCCATTGCCATTACCGAAAAGGTTACGGCTAATGCGCCGAGTGTGGTAAACTGATTGGCTGCAGAACCTTTAATTCCAAAGTTTCCGGGATAAGCCATCCACCATAAACCTATGGCGGTGCATAAAAGCAGGTTCCAGGGAATGTTCATTCCCCAAACCATGGCAGGAGCTGTTTTGGTAAGCGACTGTGTAAAGCGGGGTGTACGGTCATCACCACTGCCGCCTTCAATGGTATCGCCCATCCAGAAGGTACGCCAAAAAGGTTTGCCGTTTTTTATTCTGTTCTTCATAAACTGAAGCATCGCTACCACTTCATCCAATGTAAGTGGTATCATAATAATCATGGCAATAGCAGTAAGCAAACAAATTGAACACCAGAAGCCTACAGCAACCGGTTGTAAAATTATCAGCACAATACTGGTAACGCCGAGCGGAATAACAAGAATGCCAAAGAAGGCGACCATCCAGGGCATGGTGCGCCAGCGGTTTGACATGCCCATGCAGCCCATCAGCGCTTCAATGGTGTAAGAAACAGTACCTAAGCCTGCATCGGAAATTGGAAAAGATTTTGATACTTCTGATGTCAGAACTTTTTGAGTGCCGTTGCCAAAAAACGGGTCCCATACTTCGGTAATGTATCCTAACTGGTAAGCGGTGAGGTAACGGGAGCCAAAAAAACCAATCGTTGCTAAAATGATAATGGGTAAACGTTGCAGCCAGCTTGCAGGATTGTAGGTCCAGCCGGGTGGCGTTTCCGGTCCGGATGGCATGTTCATCATCATATTCATCATGCCGGGCATTTCAGGAATGAGCACGGACAGACCAATAGCAAAAATGCCCACAATGTTGTCGGTGATATAAGCCGAAGCATCCGGAGACCAAAAGATAAGCGGTGCAAACAACAGCCATATACCAACTAAACAGGAAGCCCACGGCGCCCACAAGCGATAAGGGTTAGCTGATAATAAACTGAATGCAATCAACAATACACCGCTGATGATATCACTGGTGGTCATGGCACTGCTCTTATAGCCAAAAGTGAATGGCGCAGTAATAAGAAAAATGCCGAGAAAAATATTAATGGCATGTGTCCAGTACAAGGTGTTGTAATGGTTGATGACCATTTCTTTTATTTGTGCAGGGTTTTTCGCATCCATATTCATTGCGCCCATATCGTGACCTGCTATGCTTTTCCCGCCTGCATCTGTTTTTGCAACTTCTTTTTTTACAAGTGTCATTCCGCACTTAGGGCAGTTACCGGGTTTATCACTAATCACTTCGGGGTGCATGGTGCAGGTGTATTTGATATCAGCAGCTTTGGGTTGCTGCATATCTTTTTTCTCATTTTCTATAGGTTCATTTTTACCAGTGGGCATAGATGAATGGTTGTGTTGTGCCATAATTAAAAAGATTTAAATATTTGAATATTGACTTGGCTTTTATCTTTTCATAAGAGATAAATGAGTGACTTTTCATATTGCTCAATAAAGAAAAAAATGTATCCCTATTTTATCGGGACGAGGCAAAGGAAGCTTCATTATTTTACTTCCGCCCGGCTCAAAAAAAAACATTACAGCGACCTAAGCCTGCTATCACGCTATTGTTATACTCTTATCCAAATAAACATCCTGTATCATTTGCAACATTTCCACTCCTTCATCAAAAGGACGCTGAAATGCCTTGCGACCCAGAATAAGCCCCATGCCTCCGGCACGCTTGTTAACTACGGCAGTAATTACAGCTTCCTGCAAATCGCTATCCCCCAAACTTTCGCCTCCACTATTTATTAAACCTACCCTTCCGTTGTAGCAGTTCAATAACTGGTAGCGGGTTAAATCAATGGGGTGATCAGTGGTTAACTTTTCATATACAAGCTTATTTGTTTTGCCATGTTTAGTAGCTAAGTAACCCCCATTGTTTGTAGGTAATTTTTGTTTGATAATATCGGCTTGTATGCTAACACCTAAGTGGTTTGCTTGCCCGGTAAGGTCGGCGGATGTATGATAATCTACTCCATCTACTTTAAAACCGTTATTGCGGGTGTAGCACCATAAAATTGCTGCCATTCCTAACTCGTGTGCCATTTCAAACGCTTCGGCTACTTCTTTTAACTGACGCCTGCTTTCGGCACTACCCCAATAGACGGTAGCGCCAACAGCTATAGCGCCCATGTTCCAGGCGCTTTTGATTGTACCAAACATAGTTTGGTCATACGTGTTGGGAAGGCTTAAAAATTCGTTGTGATTAATCTTGACAATAAACGGGATTTTATGGGCATATTTACGGCTCATAATTCCCAAAACACCATAAGTAGAAGCAACGCCATTGCAACCGCCTTCCATGGCGAGCTTAATAATGTTTTCAGGATCGAAATAAATGGGATTGGGTGAAAATGCGGAACCGGCGCTGTGTTCAACGCCCTGGTCAACAGGGAAAATACTGCAGTAGCCTGTACCGCCTAACCTGCCATGGCCGGATAAACTCTGTAAACTGCGCAATACCTGGTTACTGCGGTTACTATTTACCCAAATTTCTTCGATATGATTTGGTGAAGGAAGCTGAAGGCTTAATTTATTAATGGCAGTGCAGGTATGACTGAGCAGATAATATGCTTTGTCTTCCAATACTTCAATGATTCTTTCATTTTCCATAACAGGTTTTATTGATAGATAAGCAAATTGAATAACTACGAATTTAAACTTTAAGAAATAAGCAGAAAGAGCCTTAAAGTTTAAAACAAATTGTCCGCAGTTTGTCGGAACTCATGGCTTAATAGCAGCACTTCTGCCTGGTGCAAAAAAAACATCTTCACTTTTTATTTCTTATGTTCTATAACGATTTTTGTTTACCAATTATGAAAAAAAATGCTGCTTATTTATCTACATGCAATCCATAACAATCCGACGACATCAGGTCTTTCCAAATTGCAATGAGGTTTTTGTAGGCTTCGCCAACGGGACGAATTTTGCGGTCCAAATCAAACAAACCGAGGCTATTTGCATTGCCATTGTTTTCACGAAGCGCTGTATCCCAATCTACCTGGTCGGTAAGGCTGTACCAGGTAAAACCGAGCAGTGGTACGCCATCCTGCTTTAGCCGGAAAGCGTTTTTCCATTGCTTGCGCAGCCATAGCGCCGCATCGGGTTCTGTAATATTGGTTTCTGTATGCATAACGGGCAGGCGGTAACGTCGGAAATACTGGAGGGTGATGGCATAATAGCCAAAAATTTCTCCCGAACCGCTGGTGCTGCCATCGTGGTGTACCATGTGCTCGTTGGTTACATAATAATCGTTGCCCATTAAACTGCTTTTTGTATGTGCGTTTTTCATGAACCAGTCATATTCCTCTCTTGTCATTCCATTATCGAGGAGGTAAGTGTACATGGTGGAGGAAACGGGGTGACCATACGTAAGGTCGAACGAAAGAAAGCGTTTTGCATTTAAGAAATCAGCCGTCTCCAAACAATGCCCGTAAGGAAATTCGGCATGGAAATACTCGGTGGACTCACTTTGAATGAAAACGGCTTCGGGCTGCACGGTAAGGATGGCATTTATGGCAAGCAGGTTGGCTTTACACAAATTCTTAAGCGCCGTTACAAAAGCTTTGTCGGTTGTAAGCCGCTCGTTCCACCAGCCGAATTGCGCAGAGAAAGTTGCCGCAATAAAAATTTCGTTGACCGGTGTATAAAAGCGTAAGTAAGGAAAGCGTTGCGCAAAGGCAAGCGCATATTCTTCAAAATATTTTGGGAAGTCGGGGTTTTGAAAATCACCTATCCAATCGGGCACTCCAAAGTGACAAAGGTCAACGATGGGTATGATGCCCATGATTTTCATCTCTGCAAAGGTTTCATCGGTAAAGCTCCAGTTGTACTGACCGGGTGCGGTAAATGAAGAATAAAGGGGCGGACCATAACGCAAAAATTCAATGCCTAATTCTTTCACTAAAAGGAAATCATCTTTCCAATATTTGTAATGCCCGGTCTTTTCCATTTCATCTACCCGGTGTGCAGTACCATCGGGCATTACGATTGTTGGATAGCTGTTTTCTATACCAGTTGCAAACATAAACCGATTATGACCACCCATAATTTTATTTTAATTTATTCGTTTTATAAAACGCTTTTGGGTCATCTTTTAATTTTTTAATCATTTTTGGAAGTGTTTCTCTTAAGCTATGTTTGGGTTGCCAGCCAAGCATTTTTTTTGCCTTCGAGCTATCCATTTCAAAATGGTCATCTGCAAGGTCAATCATCCAGGGTTTTATAAAAGCTTTGCCAAATAAGTTTTGCATGAACGCTCCTGCTTTTGCAAACCATTTAGGAATTTTTATTATCTCTTTCTGCGTTCCATCAACCTCCTTACTGATGATATCCTGCAGCTCCTTATACGAAAGTGTTTCATCATCACCAACATTCAACACCAATTCTGCTGGAAGCTCTTTGCGTTTTTCAATTGCTTTTGCAATGGCATCTACTAAATCATCAAGATGAATGTATGTGCTGCCATGTGCGGTGTTGGCGGGATACAACCGGGCAGTGATTTGTTTTTCGTAAATACGCTGCAATTGGTTGGTGATGGGAATAGAATTTCCTTCTTCACTATACACGCCTGCCATCCGCATTAATACCAAAGGGATTTTGCCTCTTTGCTCATGCAGAATTTTTTCGGTGGCTACTTTTGATTTTGGATAATCCCACTTTGGCTCCAGGGTCCACTCTTCATTCATTGGTTTGCCGGGCAAAGTGGGTTTGTAAACAAGCATGCTGCTCGAAAAAATAAACTGCTCCACTTCAAATTCCTGCAAGTGTTTAATGATCCGTTCTGTTCCTTTCACCGTGATTTCATCATAGAGCGGCGAAGGCTTTCCAAGAAAATCATAGTAGGCAGCAAGGTGAACAACAGAAGCTATCTTGCTGCCATACTCGTAGCGTATTCTGTCAAAAACAAACTTTACGCTTTTATCACTAGTAATATCCAAACACACGCATTCAGCTTCGGCAGGAAGATAAGGATAGCCGGCATTGTCAAGCCCTGCAAGCCGGTATTGAGCTGCTATTTTATGTATGAGTGCCGTGCCTATTAAACCGCTGCTGCCGCTGATAACGATTACTTCTTTTTTGGTGGGGGCAGCCGTGGCAGTGGGAGCCGCCATACTATCCTTCTTCGGGACTTGCGGATTTTTAGTAGTTACTTCCATAGCATTATTTATAAATGTATTTATGATTCAATAGTTATTTCAATTCATTACGAATTTTTTCCGATCCTGAAATGCTGCCTGCACCAGGTATTGCAGATTTCAATTTTTTGTCCGGTCACTTATGCAAACGGCTTTACAAGCTCAATTAGTGGGGGACTTACTGTTTTAATTGTAGTTTTTTATTTATCATTTCTGCTATTTTCAACAGTACCATTTTTTACCTGGTCAGATGTGTTTTGCAGGCTTGCGATTTCTTTTCAGTTGCAGTTGTAATTATTTTGAAATTGATTTTCCGCTCCTGCGTGACAGGTGTAACTGAATTAGGAATGCAAGGTGATAATGATTACTACTCTTCCTCATAAGAAACAAAAGGCCCTGTATTTGATAAGCCGCTGGAGCCGCTTACATCTCCACTGGAATGAGGTTTCGCATGATCTACTGCACTTCGCCCCAGGGATGCAGCAACTAAGGCAGATGATTTCTTTGATGATTTTTTTTCCGCAACCTTATCAAGCGGAGTAGTTTTTTCAGCTTCTTCTCCAATTTGATTTACACCGGATTTAGTGGATTTTGTTTCATCCTGTTTCAAATTCTTTTTTAATTCTGTTTTGTTTGACATGATTTGTGCTTTATTTTTTAAAGTGTGTTCTAGTTAATTCAGTTTTAACCGTAGGTTATGCTGTCCTAAAACTTTTCTTTTGCTCTTGTGTTTGCCTGTACTTTAGTTTGGCTGTTACAAGATTTTATAAATTTTTACTTGCTACCTGGCTAAATCTTTTTCAAGGATTGCTTTGTGCTCCTGGTATTGTTCCTTTGTTATTTGCCCTCAAGCAAAACGCTTCTGCAAAATGTCAAGTGGAAAATCTTTCTTTTTTCGCTGACCTGGAATATCATAAGGTATAGCGAAAATCTAAACTATTAATACAAGCCATATAATCCACCATATAAAGTGCATTCCCCAGAATTGATAGCCATCGTGATACATGATTTTGACTTTGATTATTTGTGAAGTTTAAAAACTTTACGCTCTAAGTTCTTCAATGGTAAAGTGCGTAGTACTTAATGCATTTTGAAGCGTATCTATATTATTCAATTCGGATGAAGTAATCTCTGCTTGTTTTTTTTCCAGGTCAACCTTTACTGACGTTATACCGGGAACAGCGGCCAATAAATTTTGAACTGTTGAAGCACATACACCGCAATGCAGCCCACCAATATGATATGTATGTTCGATTGAATTTTCCATGATTTTTTAATTTAAATTGTTAGTGATTAATATGTATTACCCGTGTTGTTTTAATAGCCAATTTAACTTGGTCATTTTATGAAAAGTATCATAAGCTGTTAAGTCATTATCTGAATTAAAAGTAGCATCCAGGGCATCATGGAAAGGATGATTTTCAGGAAATGCTTTTTTCAGGTTTGCCTTAGAAAGTGGTTGAAGTTCACTTGCAGATGCAGTACTAAAAAAATAGGTAGGAGCATATTTTTCTGCTTCTTTAGGTGAATGTGCCCCATGTACATATTTGTAAATAGTAACCTGTTCACCCTTATTAATAATAGTGTACCCTTTGGTTTCGGTAGCTGTAGTACCGGTAAGTGGGGCTTTTTTCGCAACTGAACAATGAGTGAATATGAAAATACTTGCAGCCAGGATAAATAATAAATTCTTTTTTTTCATTGTTGTTAATTTGAATTTTTAAAAATAGTGGGGACTCTTTTTAGTATCATGTCTTTTAAAATGGATCTGATAATCCGCTTATACGTATAAGTTTTTTATTTACAAATTCTTCTATGCCAAGGCTTGAGAGTTCACGTCCGTAACCTGAGCGTTTGGTTCCTCCGAATGGCAGATTTTCTTTGGTCCAGGTAGGGTGGTTGATAAATACCATTCCCGTGTCTATCTGGTCTGCCACATTTTTCCCCCGTTCAATGTTATTGGTGAATACAGAGCCACCTAATCCGAATGGAGAATCGTTTGCCAGCTTAATGGCTGCTGCTTCATCTTTAACACGATAAAAAGAAGCAACAGGTCCGAACAGTTCTTCATAATAAGCGGCAACACCCGGTTTGATATCTGTAAGAATTGTAGCTTCCATGTAAGCGCCTTTTCGATTAATACGTTTACCACCCAATACAACTTTAGCAACCCCTGTTACAGAACGTTTTACCTGGTCTTCTAAATGAACGGCTGCCTCTTCACTTGATAAAGGTCCAAGCTTTGTATCCTGATCCATAGGGTCGCCAACTTTTAACCCGGTCAAACTTTTCTTAAACTTTTCCAGAAATTCATCAGCTACTGCTTCTACTACAATAAAGCGTTTAGCAGCCACACAACACTGACCTGTATTATTTTCATCCTTCCTATCACAGCCCACTCAACTGCTTTGTCAATATCCGCATCTTCCTATACAATAAAAGCATCACTTCCTCCTAATTCAAGTACAGATTTCTTTAGGTGTTTTCCTGCAGCTTCAGCAAGGTGAGCACCTGCAATTTCGCTACCGGTAAGAGAAGCTCCTTTAATCCGGTCATCTGATAACAACGCAGACACCTTACTGCCGGGGATAAGTAAGTTGGTATATATACCAGCAGAAGCACCGGCTTCTTTAAAAAGGCTTTCAATGGCAATACCGCATTGCGGCACGTTGGAAGCATGTTTTACCAATACGACGTTACCTATCATTATATTGGGTGCAGCAAAACGTGCTACCTGGTAAAAGGGAAAATTCCAGGGTTCTACACCGAGCAACACGCCAATCGGGCTGTGGCGTATTAGCGCTTCGCCCTCTTCTATCGTTAGCGGTCGGTCGGCAAGAAACGCAGCGCCATTCGTTGCATAGTAATCAATGATATTGGCACTAAGCTCAATCTCACCTTCGCTTTCCGCTATAAGCTTACCCATTTCCAACGTTATTAATTTAGCTAACATACTTTTTTTCTCACGCATTAATGCAGCCACTTTATGTAAAAGTTTTGCCCGCTCATAATATGAAGTTTTTTTCCAATCCTGATATGTTTTATGAGCGCCTGAGACTGCATTCTCAATCTCTTGTTCTGTCATTTCTTCAAATGACTTCACCACCTCATTGGTAGAAGGATTAACTGTTTTAATAGACGCTGATTTTTTCTTGTCTGTTCCTTTTTGTTTTTCGGTAATATTGTTTTCTGATTTTTCAGCTATGATTGAAGTCCTGCCGGTTTTTTTTCAGTTGCGGTTGTCATTGTATTTGAAATTTATTTGTAATTGATTACAGTAGTGTAAAGTTGACTTTCTTATAACAGAAAAGTCTTACACGTTTATTGAAAAAACTTACATATATCACATGTAGGCCGGCTCAAGGTGCGTAAGAATCAAGACCTACAGAAGATGAATAAAAGAATAAAATCAGTTCATGTTTTTTTAAAAAGAGTTATCATCATTAGCACACTACCTTGATCAGCATGTTTTTATTTTAATGTTATTCATTTTTGTGTTGTCCATCTTGCCATCATCCATTTGAACATTTGAACAACAGCATCATCTTTTTTATATACTAAAGTTGGTGAGCCACTTCATTGTAATTGCTATTTTCATCTCTTCATTTTTTGAAGAATTCATTCCGTTCACATTTATAACATTTGCCTGACTATTTTTATCTGACTGTTGCTTTCAAAATATTCGTGTTAAGAATGATCATGATGATTTATTACCTGCTTAGGTTGTTCTTGTTACAGATTGTTTAATGGAAATGTTTCCTCCCTTTGATAAATATTGCTGCAGCAAGAAAATATCAGGATGTTTTTAAACCGTAATAGTAATCGATAAAAGTTACATTGAAATTTCCACTGCTTTTACCATTTGGATGCCGCGAAAGAAACGCATTAATTTTTACAAGGTCATCGCTGCTGTTAGTTCCATTAAATAAGTAATGGTGCTGATGTATCATAAGAAGTTTTTTATTTGTTATATTGAAATTAATAATGAAAAGTTAAGCCTGCTCCCCATTTATAATCACTATCGTAATTGGTGCTGATTGAAATATAACGGCTGACCATATAGCGGAAGGCTACATTGTATTCTTTATCTGTGTTGACACGCAAATCGGTAAAGAAATTATTGCTTAAAGCAAGGTCTCTTCTTTCAAGCTGAAATCTTAAGTTACCATTATTGTCTATCCTCAATTCAGACCGAACCAGCATTGGCAGCAGGTAATAAAAACCTGCATCAAATGCATGCCGGTTATCTTTTGAATTCATTATTTTATACAGCGGAAGATTTCTATTTTTGCGGTAGTCGTACCCAATAAAGGCAGCTAAGTATTGCTGCTTATCTAGATAACGCAGTAAGTGGTTTTCCACCTCCATATCTCCTTTGTAAGTGGCTCTTGCTTCTATTTCCAGTGCATTTTTGTTGTTGGAAAGATTGAACTGTCCCCATACACCTTGCGAGTGTGCAGATATATCCATCCATGGAAACAATTTTTTATCTTCTCTTTTTAACACTTTATATCCTGTTTTGGCAAATTCATTTTTTTCGCTGCCTTCATAGCTAACAACCCTTGCCATGCCGCTCACCAAATGATACAGATTATGGCAATGAAAAAACCAGTCCTTATCTTCATTTCCATAAAATTCAATCGTTACGGTTTCCATTGGTTTAATGTCGAACGTATGTTTCATTGGCGAGTATTCGCCCTGTGCATTTACAAAGCGGAAGAAGTGACCATGCAAATGCATAGGGTGGCGCATCATGGTGGTATTGGTGAGTATCATGCGAACATTTTCTCCGCGACGGATAAGAATATTGTCCGACTCTGAAAGCGTTTTATTATCAAACGACCAGATATAACGAAGCATATTTCCGGTTAAGGTGAGATTTATATCACGCCATTTTTTTGATGCGTCCAAAGCAGTGGGATTGACGCTCTTGAGCATATCATACGTTAGCTGAATGCCCTCCCCACCTGTTGCCGGCATAAACATTCCCGGCATATTGCCAGCGGATGGCTTGCTCGTCGCTTTCGCATTCATATCCATTCCTTGCATTGCGGGTGCATCTTTCTTCTTATTCATGTCCATACCCTTCATGTCAGCGCCTTCTGTTTTTTTCTTGTCATCCACGTCTTTTTTATCGTTCATGTTCATAACCTTCTCATCCTTGCCACCCATACTTTTTTCCTTCATGTTGTTCATGTTTTTCATGTTCATTCCGCCACCGGTCATCTTCATGCTGCCCATCATGCCGTTCATTTCACGCATCATGGCAAAGTAGTCAAGCTTAGGTAAGGCAGGGGCTTTTACCTCTGTTCCGTTTCCGATAAAAACAGAGCCGTAGCCTGTTATATCCCACGATGTAGCACGGAATTCATAAGCGTTGCTGTCTTCGGGCATTTGAATAAGCACATCATACGTTTCGGCAGTTGCCAGCTCAATTTTATCAACCATTAATGGCATTACATTTATGCCATCGGCTGATACCACCTGCATTTGACCGCCTGCAAACTGTGCAGTAAAATAAGAAGAGGAGCCGCCATTAATAATGCGGAGCCTTATAATTTCTCCCGGCTTTACATCCTTAATAAAATTTTTGTCTTTGCCGTTAATGAGAAACCTGTCATAATACACATCCGCTACATCCATCGGTGTCATGCGTTTCCATTCCTGCCGCAGTTTGTCTTTAAGATAACCGGCTGCAATGGCTTCGCCGTAACTCTGCAGCGACCCTTTTTTTATGGCATTCCACTCACCTTGTTTTTTAAGGTCTCGCAGCACCTCGGGCAGCTTTTTATCAGTCCAGTCAGACAATACCAATACAAATTCTTTCATAGGTGGTTCATCCGGTCTTTTAATAACTATAGAGCCATAGAGACCTGATTGCTCCTGAAGCAAAGTATGGGAGTGGTACCAAAATGTTCCGGTTTGTATAATGGGAAAAGTAAAAGTATGGGTAGCGCCAGGCTTAATAGGGGCAGTGTTTAAATACGGTACTCCATCTTCGGAATTGGGAAGAAGAATGCCATGCCAGTGTACCGAAGTTTCTTCATTCATTTTATTATGCACCCTAATGATAGCAGTGTCGCCCTCTGTAAAATATAAGGTGGGCGCAGGTATGGTGCCGTTTACGGCGATTGCCTTTCTTACTCTCCCGGTGAAATTCACCATCTTATTATCAACGGTTAAATCATATTCAACTCTTTTGCCTTTGTATGTGGAAGGTTGTTTGCGATTGTCATTGACAATTTTTGTTTCAATCCTGATTGCGCCATTATTATCGTAAGGTTTGGAAGCATCAATCAGCTTCATGCCCTTCATATTTTTCATCTCCTGCATGTTGTCCATGCCCTGCATATTGTTTTTATCATTCGTCTTATCCATGCCCTTCATATCTTTCATCTTATCCATCCCTTGTATATCCTTCAGCGTATCCATTGCTTTGGTTTTATCCATACCAGGCATATCCTTCATGCCATCCATGTTGTTTTTGTTATCCGTTGTATCCATTCCCTGCATACCGGCTTTATTTTTTTGCACAGGCATGTCTATATCCATTTTTGATTTGGGAACAGCTATTGTTTTTTGCTTTACCGGTTTTGTTTCGGTTTTCTTTTTAGTTTCTTGCTTTGGCATTTTCATATCCTTCATATCCTGTGCATTTAATGCAATGCCGGCAAGAAAAAGAAATAGTATTATTATGTTTTTCATGTCATTATGTTTTTGAGCACTAACTTTCGATTTTATATCCTGTTGCAAAAGATTTCATTACACCATTGTTAATTTTTAATACTTCGCAAAGGGTAAATAGCTATGCTGCCGCCTGGTAAATTGCATGCATTGCTGCATATTGAAAAAAAGTATAAGAGTGCGACGCAACGATGAATAATAGGATTACAGAAGCTGGGTTCAAAAAAAACACTACATATTTTTCCTGGAGTAGTATAGAAGGGCAGAATTTATTTTATACTAGCACAGGTTTTCATAGCTTCATCGTTGCGTCGCAATCACTTTATCTGCAAACCATTGGGCATCTTCAGTCTTTTTATTATAGCTCCTACATTATTTAAGGCGCTTTTCAAATCATTGTTTTCTTTTGGGCAGCAGAAGACTACAATCAAAACAGCTTAATGATGCTTATAATAACCCACGCCTTTTATATCGTTAAATGAAGTTGTTTGGTGGCAGGAATAGCATTGAGTCACCAGTGCATTTTCCTGACGGGCAATCTTTTTTGAAACCATTGAAAAATGCTCCATATAATGGCTGGGTGGCGCCTGGTGGCATTGGGCACAGTTTATAGAGTTTACTGATGGATGCTGAAATTCGGGAATGGTCCATTCGGTTGCTGAGTGACAGGTAGCGCAGTTTTGCCCTAGCAATCCCACGTGTTTGTCTTTCGTGCTATGGCAGGTAACGCAGTTAAGCCGCGATACAAGTTGCGATACATTTGGGTAATCGGCAGCGGGTACCGCACTGCTGGTAACAATTGATTTTTTGTTCTTTCCGCTGCTAATAATAGTTGTACCTATTCGTGCCAGGGCTTCGTGGTTCATCACCTTTAAATTTGCCTCCACACCCTGGTGTTCTGTATGGCACGAAGCACAGTTAGCAATCATTGAATGAAAGGCTGTTGGCTGTCGCTGAAGTAATGCAGTGTTGCCGCCGTGGCAGCTTATACATTTTGCATCATCTGCACCCTTTGTTGCAGTGTGGCACGAGGCGCAGGATGTTGAAAGTGATGAATGCGCAGCCGACAATTCGCCTGGTATAACCTGGGATTTCAGGTTAGTTCCGGCTGATGTATAATTACTTCCCGTAAAGTAAATGAATACCGATACAGCCACAACGAGAAGCGCTATTACAATGGCTTTTTTCTTCATCTTAAATATTTTAAGCCAAAATAAATGGCTGACCAGATGTGCACAAGAAGCAATGCATAAAAAGCACAGGAAGTTATGATATGCACTTTCAGCCAGCGCGATGTGCGCCGTTTTAATATGTCAAAAGTTTTTATGGCGTATTCGAGGTCGGCAATAGATTCAGCAAGGCGCAAGGCACGAATGGAAAGTGGCGTATTTGCATCCGAGCGAATGGTTTCTGTTCCCAATAAACTGTTTATAGCGTGGCCTATCGTATGATGCGATGCGGCATATATTATTGCTTCATTTGGCTGTTGTACCATCTGGCCTGCTAACTGGTTGTATTCAGTAGCTAACAGGTTGAGCAAATCTTTTTTTTCATTCAGTTCCCCCGTGGAAAAACCGAGGAAATATCTTCCAATCAAGCCGCTTATAACCGTAACCATCATCATAGCCGTAAGCCAGATGCCGAGATTGCTTTCGAAGCGGTGACCGGTGTGCAGGATAGCGAGTATAGCGCCAACGATGCTTGTATAAACGTGCCAGTTTAAAAGTGTACCAAGCGAAATGCGCTTTGATATAATTCGTTTAACAAAAGCGTTTCGCTTCGTGGCTGAATAAAGGAGCGGTGGCACAATCATGAGTAATGCGGCTGCAACCCCAAGCAATCCACCCGTTAAGCTTCCAGCGAAGGCGGGCGCACGATGAACTAAAAAGCCCAGCCACAGGATAAACTGAAGTACAAAGAGCCCGCCAATGATTATCCGTTCTTTTTTCATAAAAATTATGCTTCAACTGATACATCTTCAGTTGCTTTTGCCTGACATGCCAGTATTATATTTTGACCCTTATCCTCTTCCGTCAGCGCATCTTCAACAGCCATCGTTACCTTGCCTGAATTCAATTTTGTTTTACAAATACCGCACGTTCCGACCCGGCATGAGTACTCTATGTTTACACCGATGTCTTCCGAAGCTTCAAGAATTGATTTATCGGGCGTTAACACAGCCGTTTTATTCGATTTGGAGAATGTTACTACCCCTGTTTTACCCGCTTCTTCAGGCGGCGGTGTTTTTTCTGCTTCTTCGGGCGGCGGTGTTTTTCCGTCTTCTGCCGGAGGCGCAGCTTTTCCATCTCCACCAGGAGGTGGAGTTTTCCCAGTTTCTTTGCCGGGCAAGGTTGTGCCCGGTTCAGGCGGAAGTAAAGGCACCATTTTCTCTGGAGCCCGCTTGCCCGGAAAGATTTCTATTATGACTTGTTCTTTTGGCACATGCAGTTCATCGAGCATCTGCTTTATTGCGTCCATCATGGTGACAGGTCCGCAAATATGCACTCGCCGCGAGGCTATTTCCGGTACCCGTTCGTTTAGCAGTTCTTTGGTGATATGTCCCAAAACATAAGCACCTCCCGCGTTATTGTCAGATTTAGAAAGAACGATGCAAATGTGCAGATTCAGGAAACGCTTTTGCAGGTAGAAAATTTCTTCCCGGTAAACAATGCTGTCTTCGTTTTTACAACTATAAAATAAATACATTTCCCCTTTCCATGAACGGTCGGTCATGTAACGTATGGTGCTCATCATCGGGGTGATGCCAACACCGCCTCCGATGAGTACAATACTATTGGCTTCCTGTCCGGTAAAAGTGAATTTGCCGGATGGTCCGGTTAACTGCAGCAACTCGAATTCATGAACTTCCGTATGCAGGTAATGCGATACGGTTCCGTGTTCTTCAAGCTTCACGGTGATTTCGCAACAATCCCTCCGGGCAGGCGACGAAGCAATGGTGTATGAACGTTTTACGGGTACTCCTTTTGAAATAATAGTAACTGTAATGAATTGCCCCGGGAGATAATTAAAAGGAAGCTTGCCGCCTGCAGGGTCGGTAAGGCGAAACGTTTTAACTGTCGGCGTTTCCTCAAAAATTTCGGCTACAGTAAGGGTTCCACTCCAGGAATTTGGTTTTGATGGAGCAATATCCGGATTGACTCCAGGCGGCTTTGTTTTGGCCGCCTCTGGTGCAGGTTTAGCTGCGGGGTCGGCTTTGGCGCCTGCCGCGCCAGGTTTTGCAGGTGCAGGGGGAACTGGCCCTGCTTCAGGTGGCGGTATGTTTTCACCGGATTTTCCCGTTAGTTTTTCAACGAGTGCGTTGGCACGTTTCATTTTATGGAAATACATCCAAACCATAAGGGCAGCAAACAGGACAAACGTGAACATGGTAATGTAATGAAACCACGAAAGCCCAAATAAACCATGCGGTTGTTCAAGCTTGGGCTGGGGAAGGTTCATTTCATTTTTAAACCATTTCAAAGCTGTTATACGCGGGTCTTTTTCTTCGGCTAATGCCTGCTTTGCCGCAAGCCCGCTTTCAAACATTGCCCGTCCGCGGCGTATTTGCTCGTTCGCTTGCTGCATCCCTGTAAAGTCCTGATTGCGGGTTGCCGTCTTAAGTTTTTCCTGTCCGGCAGATACCAGCATTTCACCTTCGTTCACCCGCTCATTAGCTAAACGAATTATTTCATCCCGCTTTTCAGTAGACATCCCAGGCAACTCCATCATGGAAGGGTAAAGCTCTTTGGCGGGAGGCTTGCCCATTTCTTTCATCATTTCACCCATACCGCCTGCCATTCCACCGGCTTTTGAAGAGTCTGGTTTTTTTGAACCCATTGCAGCACCCGAATCAGGCTTAGCCGCTGAGGCCTCGCCGGGGTGATGGCTTGCATGTTCTTCAGGGGTTTGAGCAATGGTAAAGGATGGCACCAGAACTAATATTGCCCCTAACAGAAAGTTGAAAATTACAGAGCGACAACACGTCATTATAAAGATTTTACCGTTGTACAAAAAAAGGCAAAACATAATTCTTTCATTTAAATGCTTCTGACAACCAATTTCCAGGAGACCTAAGAAGCTGTTTGAAATATTTTATTTTGAATGCTGGCTTTGGGTTTTGTAGCATCATCGTTGCGTCGCAATCACTTCAGCTGCAGTAAAAAGGGCATCCGGAGGTTTCAAATAAAAAGTTTCAAACTCGATTTAAACAGCTTCTAAGAAGTTATAAATTTTGAGTTCTCACGCAACTCATTTACGGGTATTCATCATGTCCAACCTGCATTAACGCATTTTATTTTTTGTTCATTTTCTTAATGAATCACGCTCGTGCCCTGATGAATCGTGTTCGTTTCTCCGTTGTCCATCATTCGTCCGGTTTTTTGATTCAGATTCGGATTCTGTATTTTTATTTGCGTCAGTTTTATTGTTATTATTTCCGTCGCAGCCTGCTAAAAGTACAGACATAAAAACAATAACGATTAAACCTGCAATTGCCGATTTTATTATAAGCCACTGTCTTTTAAAATTGCCCAAATTCAATAAGATACTTTTCATGTTTTTCTAATTTTATTTTTTACCGAATTAAGCTACGCCGGTGCCGATACCTGAACGCATGGCGTTTCACATACTATTTAATTACATCTTGCCCAACTTTCCATTCATGTAAATCATTTCCCCGTCTTTCAGCTTAATGGTCTTACCGCTTTTCATTGTTACTGTTCCATCTACACTCACCTTTGTACCATTGCTTAAGGTCATGTCTTTATCCATATTCATGGACTTGCCATTTTGTACCATCTCCATCTTGCCGTCTTTCATCATTACATGGACTTTCTTCATGTCCATCTTTTCTGTTTTGCCTTTCTTCATTTTGCTCATATCGTGCTGGGCAAATGCGCCAGAACTTAAAGCAAAGGCAACAAATAATATAATCAATTTTTTCATTTTAAATGTTTTAGTAGTTTTTAATTTAGTTTAGTTATTTCAATAGAAACTTTGAAACAATAGTTTGTTGGAGGCATTTTTAAAGAGCCAAAAGATTACATGTCATCGTCCTTCATAGGCTTATCTTTCATAGGTGCCTTACCGGATGAATCCGATTTCATTTTATTATCCATCTTATCTGCACCCATGCTCATCATATCCATGCCCTTATCCATCATGTCCATTCCTTTATCCATGTCCATACCCATACCCTTTCCCTTATCCATTGCCATTGCGGCTGTGTCTTTGGCAGCCATATCTTTACCGGTTTTCATCATCTCCATTCCTTTATCCATCATGTCCATGTCGTCATTCATATTTTTATCCGCCATATTACCCTTCTCTTTTTCCATCATGGTTTTACCCATGGTAATCATTCCCATTCCCTGGTCCATCATGCGCATGCCTTTTTCCATGCCGGCTTTGTCTTTGTCTTTTTCACCTCTATCCATCATTTCTTTACCCGATTTTACCATGTCCATTCCCTGGTGAATCCTATTCATGCCCTCATGCTCATTATCCGCGTCGTCCTTTGACCGGGCTGCAGAATCTATATAGCTGTTGGCACCGGCTTTATCGTTTTTATTATTGTTGCAGCCTGCAGTGAAGACAGTCACAAAGGCAATGATGATGAAGCCTGCAATTATAGGTTTCATCCTAACCTTGTCCTTTCTAAAGAAAAAGAATGTGTTGCCCAACTCTTTAAAGATACTTTTCATGTTTTTTTGAATTAATGTATTTAGCGTAGTTATTTTTTCCGATAAAAGGTGTTGCCGTTGTTACCGGCAGCACATGTGGTTATCATAGATCTATATAATTACATCTTGCCCATCTTGCCCATCTTGCCTTTCTTGCCCTTGTTACCCATCTTGCCCATTTTGCCATCCATGTACATCATATCCCCGTCTTTCATCGTCAAGGTATTACCATCTTTCATTTTCACAGTTCCATCCATATTTACGGTCGTACCATTGCTTAATGTCATGTCTTTATCCATTGCCATGGTTTTACCATTTTGCATCATCTGCATCTTGCCGTCCATCATCATTATGTGGTCTTTCTTCATGTCCATCTTTTCCATTTTGCCTTTCTTTTCCATTTTACTCATATCGTGCTGGGCAAATGCACCTGAACTTAAAGTAAAGGCAGCAAATAAAATCAGTAGCTTTTTCATGTTGATTAATTTAGTGGTTTTTAACTGGTTTACTTTTAGTTCACCATCTTTAAAATTCTCTTTGAATTCTGTTTTGTTTGACATTGTTTTAAATATTATTAAGTTAATTGGGCTTAGTGATAGAAGCATTGGAACGGCGGTGTCAGTGCCCTTTTAAAGAGCAGAGGAATTTACATGTCATCATCCTTCATGGGCTTATCTTTGGGCATAGTATCTTTACCAGAGTTCATAGGCGCCTTGCCCAATGAGTCCATCTTCATTTTGTCCTTCTTCATTTTATCAGCGCCTATGTTCATCATGTCCATTCCTTTATCCATCATATCCATGCCTTTATCTATTGGCATTCCCTTATCCATGCTCATGCTTTTTGAAACTGTATCCTTACCCATGCTCATCATGTCCATGCCTTTATCCATCATGCCCATATCACCCATCATAGATTTATCTGCCATGCCGCCCGGCTCTTTTTTCATCATGTCTTTACCCATGTTAATCATCTCCATGCCCTGATCCATCATTTGCATTCCTCTTTGCATGGCGGCTTTGTCTTTGTCTTTCTGACCTTTCTCCATCATTTCTTTACCAGACTTTACCATATCTATTCCCTGGTGATACCGCTCCATGCCGCCTTTGGTATCATCGCCCTTCATATTTGACGAGGCGAGAGAATCATTTCGGTGTGCCTCGTGGTTATCGTCTCCCTGTACATTTGACAGTGCAGCAGAGTCTGTTGTTTTACTATCTTTAGTACTATTATTACCATTGCAACCCGCGAAGAAGAGTGATGCAGATGCGATAATGATTGAATGCAGGCTTTATTGTACTTTTATTTTTGGTAAAGAATGTGTTTACTGAATTCAAAAAAAAACTCTTTAAATTCAAAAAAATTGTTGTGTTCATAATGATTGTTTTATTTGTTTTTAACTGTTTTTGTGAGTGATAAGATTAATGATGTATTGCTATTTCCGATATGTCTTCCCGTACATTATTTTCGCTCTGGTTATTTCTATTTGGTTATTGCAAGTGTAAGTAGAAAAAAGGTTTCTGTTAACGCCATCACACTATGTGGAATATTTTCATGCAGTGCAATCATTTGTCCTTTTTCTAATGAAACCGTTTTTTCTTCAGTCATAAAGTTTATTCTTCCTTCCAGTACCTGTACACTAAGGATGCCATTGGCATGATGGGTTTTTAATTCTGCATTTTGGTGCAAGCCCAACAAAACAATCCGCATGCTATCTGACTTAAAAATTGTCATGGAGTTACGGTCACTTTCTGCCCAGGTAGATTCCTCTTTTATTTGTAAAACGAATTGATTAAGGTCCATTTGCACTAAATCGGCATTTAAAATACGTTCACCATCCGGACGTTGTGGTGTAGCTTGATTTGATTTATTTTCCATGTTGAAATAAAATGTTTAATGATGTATTTGTAATTTTTCAATTAAAGCAGTTGTTGCTTCATCTGCATAAATACCATAGCCATTTACTAAGGTTCCCTTTACATTAAATTTTTGAGAGGAAATGGCATATACGATAGCTTCATCATCAGGATTGGAAATACCTTCAAAACGGAATACTTTATCAATCTCAAAATCATCAGGTGATAAAACTGTATTCGTTTTTTGACAAACAATACACTCCTTATTAATATTGAAATCAAGTGTGTAACCTTCTTTTTTCAAACCATTAATTGTTTCTGATACAGTGCCATAACTTTCATTCATGCTTAATATATTGTATACTTGATAGTGCCTTGGTTTTTTTATTTAATGTCGATTGTTTTTTACTTGTTCTATCTAAACCAAACACAAACCAACAAAGCGTTAGAGTGCCAATAGTAAAGATAGTATCGCCTACCACACGAAGCCATTTTAAAACGTGCATGTGCGGTAGTTGCATAAACTCAGCCGAACGGGCATACCACATTCCTTTATTAACGCTGGCTACCGTTTGCAAAAAACCAATAGGGAGCAAACTCAATAATATCATTGCCATTAAACCAATATTAATAGACCAGAAAGAAATGGCTAATAATTTTTCATTCCATTTAATGTTTCTGTACAAACTTCTAAATACAAATAACATCAATCCTATACCTAACATACCATACACGCCGAACAATGCTGCGTGGCCGTGAACTGCCGTTGTATTTAAGCCTTGCATATAGTATAATGCAATTGGTGGATTAATTACAAATCCAAATATGCCTGCACCAAGAAAATTCCAGAAAGAAACTGATAACAGATAGTAAATAGGCCATTTATAATCTTTAAGCCATTCAGTTGCCTTGCTCAATCTGTAGTTGTGGAAAGCCTCGAAGCCAATTAATATTAATGGAACTACTTCCAATGCGCTGAAAGTTGCGCCAAGAGCCATAATTGCTTTGGGAGTTCCGGTAAAATAGAGGTGATGAAATGTTCCAAGAATACCGCCCGAAAGAAATATAATGGTTGCAAACAACACACTGTTTGTAGCGGTCTTAGTTTGCAATAAACCCATTCTTAAAAAAAGGAATGCAGCAACTACAGTTGCAAATACTTCAAAAAATCCTTCAACCCAAAGGTGAACAACCCACCAGCGCCAATACTCTGCAATGGCTAAATTTGTTTGTCGTCCCCACATTAATCCCGCTCCATAAAAAAGGGCAATGGCTGTACATGACACAAGAAACAGTATCAATAAATGTTTTTCATCTGTTCTCTTTCTAATTACGGGTAGAATTGGACGTACCATTAACGTTAGCCAAACCAGTAGTCCTATTAAAAGAAATATTTGCCAAAATCTGCCAAGGTCGACATATTCATAGCCCTGATGTCCGAACCAAAAATTTTCTACAAATCCGAGCTTCTGCATTATTCCCATCCACTGGCCTGCCATTGAGCCAAGCACGATAACTAATAAGGCATAAAAAAGAAAATTTACACCCAGCTTTTGAAATCTTGGGTCACTGCCTGAGAGGGATGGGCCAATATAAAGTCCGGTAGCTAACCAGGCTGTAGCAATCCATAAAATAGCAAGTTGTACATGCCATGTTCTTGTAACAGCATAGGGGAAATAATCGGACAATGGAAAACCGTAAAAGCCATTTCCTTCTACTCCATAGTGTGCTGTTATCACGCCCATTATTACCTGAAGAAGGATTAATAAATTTACTATCCAGAAATATTTTTTAACTGCTTTCATGGAAGGGGTAATGTTCTGACGCATTAACGGGTCTTCCTTTGGAGCTGCGGGTCCTTCTTCCTCTTTAGTTTTAGCATGATAAAAAATTAAAATTCCAATGCCTATAAGTAACATAACTACACTGAAGCCGGTCCACAGAATAAGGTCTCCTGTTGGTTTATTGCCCACTTGTTCATCGGGTGGCCAATTATGCGTATAAGAGATTTTTTCTCCCGGACGTTCAGTAACACATGCCCATGCAGCCCAGAAAAAGAAATTGGTCATCTGCCTCATTCGTGCAGTGTCTTTAATGGCATTTTTTGGAATGGCATAACCGGAACGAATTTTATCTGATTCAGGAGCATTGGTAAACAATGCCGAGTAATAGTTGCTTAAATATGCAATGGCTTCTTTTCGTAAAGGGGAAACAGTAAGCGTTTGAGTTTTCGGATTGAATGTATTCTTTCGCAATTCATTTTGCAAACGCTGCTCCAATGCTGCTTTTTGCTCGCTATTGATGTTATCAAAAGTCTGGTTGAAATCTGCTGCTGAATATTTGTTTAAAATAAAGTCTGCTTCCCGATGTAGCCAATCAGCAGTCCAGTCGGGAGCTAAATAAGCTCCATGTCCCCATACAGTACCTACTTCCTGGCCCCCCATACTCTGCCACACATTTTGCCCATCTTTTATGTCCTGCCTGGAGAAAAGAACTTCACCATCAGTAGCTACTACCTTTTCGGGTACAGGTGGCGCTTGTTGATAAATTTCATATCCGTAATAAATTAAAACAGCAAATGAAATACCCATAACCAGTGCAAATGCAATCCAAAGTTTTTTCTCTGATTTCATAATATTCGTTGATTCTTAGTGCAAGGCTTTAGCTCTAACAATCGCTTAGATAAAAAAAATGAAAAGACCGGCGAAGCCACCATAAGACTTTCAGTCACAAAACAAACCTATGGATTTTCAATCCATAGTATATTGAGTTCTTTAATTGTCTGGTCGTATTTATAATTGTTTATAACATTGCATCTTTCTAAAATTATTACCAACATTATAAATTTGCCGCAATTAATTGTTGATGTGCATACTTAGGGCATACCACCTGTTTCAAACCAGTAGCTGATGCCATTGGGACCTTCACCCACCGGCACGGTAGCAGTTACTTTTTGAGTGGCTACGTCTATTATGGAAACCGTATTGGCTAAGCTATTGGTAACATAAGTGGTTTTACCATCCCTGCTTACCACTACGCCGTGTGCCTTTTGCCCGGTAGTGATGGTGTGTATCACTTTTGCATTTGCGATGTCAATAACATAAACTTTATCTGAAACGGGTCTTTTCATAAGCTCACCCTGGTCGGCAGTATAAAGTAATTTGCTGTCAGGTGTTGCATATAATTGAATAGGGCCTTGAGAACCTTCGGGTAATTGTATTCTGGTAAGATACTTTGTTTTTAAATCATATCTCACCACTTCTCTTGTGTCGTACAGCGAAGCAAAAATAAATTTTTCATCGCGGGTGACCGCCACCTGTACAGCCATGCCGCCCAGCAGCACTTCATTTACACTGCCATCAGCTACATTAATTATAGACATGCTTTTTGAACCCATGTTGGCTACATACAATTTACCGTGTGAGTACCGCATACCATGTGGTGCATTGTCTAGGCCTAAAGGGAAGCTTCGCACTACCTTGTAAGTTGTGGCATCTGTCTGTATCACCTTGTTTCCTGCGCTTGCCGTTACAAAAGCATTTTGGGATTCATTGTCTAAAACCACATGCACCAGATCCAAATTCTTGCCAATTGAAATACGTTTTTTTATAGTGCCTGTTTTAGGATCAATAACGATTAATTGCTCTTGTTCAGTGGTATCTACAGGAACGGCCGATGCCCATACAGATTTTCCGTCTGGCGCTACCTGCACGTTGTGCGGTTTATACTTTACACCCGAGCTGTTAGCTAAACTTAAATTAGCAGTGCTGTTATTATGAAGATCAATAACAGAGATGCTGCCGCTTTCTTCACAAGCAACATACAGTTTAGCTGCTGAATATAAGAGTGGTTCTTTATTGCAGCTCAAACCAATCATTAAAATGAGAAGTAGAATTATCACAACGAACAATGTTGGTTTTAAAAGGAAATGTTTCATCTTTAAAGTTTTTTTTAATATTTAATATTTCACTTTTTTCTGCCTCCTAATAAAAAATGAGATCCATAAAATGGTGACCGGGGAATGTTTCTCCAATTATCATCGATCTTATTACCGTGGGAAGTTTGGTGGAAAAGAAACTAAGAGCCAATAAAAGAACTGGCTCTTAGTTAAAAGATCACATTACATTTTCATTTTGCCCATCTTACCCTTCTTGGGCATCTTACCCATCTTTCCATCCATGTACATCATATCCCCTTCTTTCATCGTCATGGTCTTACCATCTTTCATCCTACACATTCCGTCTGTCATCACCTCCGTACCATTGCTTAATGTCATTTCTTTGTCCATCGGAGTTGTTTTACCATCTTTCATCATCTGCATCTTTCCGTCCATCATCATAATATGGTCTTTTTTCATGTCCATCTTCTCGTCCATTTTGCCCATCTTAGAATCTTTTTTATCCATTTTTTCCACTTTGTGATCCTGCGCAAATACACCTGAACTTAACGTAAAGACTGTTAATAAAATCAGTAGCTTTTTCATGTTATTTAATTTAGTAGTTTTTAACTCGTTTAATTTTAGCTGACCATTTTTCAAATTCATTTTTAATTCTGTTTTGTTTGACATTGTTTTAATTTTTGATTGTTTACATTTTTGTTAATTAAGCAGCATAGTGGTTCTATACCGCCTCTAAAATTTTCTTATGGTCCTGGTATTCATCCTTTGTTATTTGCCCCGAAGCAAAACGCTTCTGCAAAATATCAAGGGGTGAGTCTTTCTTTTTTCGCTGACCGGGAACATTATAAGGCGTGGCGAAAATCCAGAAGATTAATCCAAGCCAAATGACCCACCATATAAAGTGCATTCCCCAGAATTGATAGCCGTCGTGATTCATTATTTTAAGTTCTACAAGTAGTGAATAAAAGAGGACTTTGATTTTTTATCAGGTGTTCTAAATGTTTTAAGCTCTAAGTTCCGCAATGGTAAAATCCGTAGTGCTTAATGCACTTTGAAGCGTACCTGTTTCGTTTAATGCTGATGAAGTAATCTTTGCCTGTTTCTTTTCCAGGTTAACTTTTACCGCTGTTACTCCGGGTGCAGCGGACAATAATTATTCTACTATTTTAGCACAGACTCCGCAATGAATTCAGCAATATGGTATGTATGCGTGATTGATTTTTTCCAGAACTTGTTAAAGATTTCAATTTATCTTTTACGTCTTTCTCTTAAAAAAAAGACAATAATGAGTATAACTATAATTGGGACAATAAATATCAATTTGTATATTTTTTTATTAATTTTTAAATTATCATCAGTTTCGTTGTTGCCCGTTTGTTTTTATTTTTTCTCAACCATATCCATTTCGCATTTGCCGGCTTAGTGCTTGTTTCTTCCGGGTGCATCGGGCAGGTGTAAGTTTCTCCGCTGCTGGTTTCCTTTCTATTATAGTTGTCATTATATTTTGAAATTATTAGTAAGATTTATTGAGAATTTTAGTTCTTTACCAGGTGGTTTAAAAACTTTATGCTCTAAGCTCTTCAATGGTAAAGTGCGTAGTGCTTAATGCATTTTGAAGCGTACCTGTTTCGTTTAATGCTGATGAAGTAATCTCTGCCTGTTTCTTTTCCAAATCAACTTTTACTGAAGTTACCCCTGGTACAGCGGCTAATAAATTTTGCACTGTTGTAGCACATACTCCGCAATGCAGCCCGCCAACATGGTATGTATGATTGATTAAATTTTGCATGATTTTTAATTTTAATTGTTGATAATAATTACTGCAAAGTTGAATTACTTATATCTGCAAAGTCTTACACGTTTACTGAAAAAACTTACATATATCACATGTTGGCAAGGTTAGATGCGCTTTTAGTTGTAAATCGGGTGGTGTTAATTTTCTTTGTTTTCTATGGCTGGATGACGATTGGTAAGTTCGCGATTGAGAAAGAAACTGATTACTGTTCTGATGAGCACAATCAATCCAAGCACATAAAGTGATTCGAGTTGGGGATGGTGTGCAGAATGCAGTATATCGGCAGCTATTAAGAACTCTAATCCTAACAGTAAATATGTACCAAGCTGCACCCTGATATTTTCACGGTCTTCAATAGCCTGATGTGTCTTTCCCTTGCGCCACTCCAGCTTAAAAAAACGGAGGAAGCATACCATAATTCCCCATAGCATTATCATCATGCCCATAAAGCTGATGCCGATGGCGATAGGGTCAAATATTTCAAGAAGCTTAACCACTTATGTTTTTCTTTTTGCTGTAAGCCTCATTAGGTGCTGCAAATAATTTTCATAATACTTGAAGTATAATTGATAGGGACACCTTCTATTGGCTGCAATTTATTTTTTCAAAGGTCCAACAATTTTTCTGCGGCTTCTTTAGATGATGCAGGGTTTTGACCGGTAATTAATAAGCTATCTGTAATAACATAAGAAGCCCAGTCTTCTTTTTTAGAATAAATACCGCCGTTGCTTTTTAATTCATTTTCCAATAAAAAAGGTACTACATCGGTTAGTTGAACGGCATCTTCTTCCGTATTGGTAAAGCCGGTAACGTTTTTACCTTTCACAAATGGGTCGTCATTTTCCTCTCTTGCATTTAATAAAACTGCAGGTGCATGGCACACAGCAACCACCGGTTTTTTATTTTTTGAGGATGTTTCAATCAGGCGGATGGAATCGCTATCATTGGTTAAATCCCACAAAGGACCATGGCCGCCCTGATAGAAGACCGCATCGAAATCATCAGCGGAAACTTCAGATAATTTTTTTGTGTGGGCTAATAACTGCTTTACCTTTTCATCCTTATCAAAGCGATGGGTGGCTTCTGTTTGATTTGCCGGTTCAGCGCTTTTAGGGTAAACAGGGGGCTGTCCACCTTTTGGTGAAGCGAGTGTGATTTCTGCACCTGCATCTTTCAACGTGTAATAAGGCGCTGCAAATTCTTCTATCCAGAAACCGGTTTTATGCCCGGTGTTGCCTAATTCGCTATGTGATGTTAATACGATTAGAATTTTCATTGTTATCTATGTTGATTGTTGTCAGAAATTCATTATTGAATTCTTTTTCTAGTTCAATAGAGAAAAAAGGTACAAGAGTGCGACGCCAATGAAGCTTCATAGCAGCACTTCAGCCAGACTCAAAAAAATTACCATTCGTTTATTTAACGCTATGCATGCATTGCCTTCACTGCCTGGTAAAGCACTTTAATATCGTGCTGGCCTTTGTACATGTCCGGCGCTTTTTTGTCCAGTCCTAATAATTAGTACACGGCCATTTGCGCCGTACGCACCGAATACTCAACGGTGAATACCACATCATCGGGCACTTCGGTGAACTGGCCGAGGAAAGCTAAATTGGTGCAGCCTTCGGGAACAACGTGCGGTCTGTCAGTTTTTGAACGGGTAAGAAATTGTGCGGTAATGTAGGGAAGCATACAGGGAATACAGTTTGCCTGTTTCAATAATTCTTCCTGGTGGTCGTTAAATTTTAAATGGCTGATTAACTCTATAAGAATTTCCTCACCAGTGCAATCACTCATTTTTTTATTGATGTAATCTCCAACCTTATCGGGGAAAAGTGCATTGCCCCAAAACACGGTTACATCTTCGGGCTGGTTTATAAAGTGAGGCTGGTTAGCGAATACCACAGACATTAGCCAGCTTGAATCTTTAAAGGTTACTAATGCACCTGTACCCGCAGTATTGTTCGAGAATTTTTCCATCAAATTGAAAAATAATTTGCCTTTATTGGTCACTGTAAATGTTTCCCATTTTGACTCTTCGATGCGGTTGATAAAATTTTTAGGGTTGCCAAATCCTTCATGCTTTGTTGCGATGGTTTCCCATAATGCCCAAGCGCCGTCACCATTCCTTGTATCTATTCCGGGAGCTTTATTATTGGCACCCAGCGTAGAATTTGCTGTCATAGAGCCATTGGTTACAAACACCAAATCACTCGCTTCCACTTGCTGAACTTTGTCTTCTCCGTTTTGTTTGTAATGAATTTTGCGGGCAGTGATTTCATGCTGCATAGAAGGATTGAAATCTATATCCATCACCTGACTTTGCATGGTAAAATTAACACCCTGCGTCTCCAGCCATTTTAGCGTGGGCAATATAATAGAGTCGTATTGATTATAGATAGTACGGTCAACACCTGCAAGCGTATTTATCCTTGTAAGTTCATGAATAAAACGCAGGGCATACCGTTTAAATTCCACTAAGCTGTGCCAGGGTTCAAATGCAAACGTGGAAGCCCACATGTACCAGAAATTGGTTTCAAAAAAATGGGGCTTGAACCAATCCGTTATTGTTTTTCTGCCCAACACCATTTCAGGCATTGCAATCAATTCTATTAGGTCAACCCGATCCCTTTCTGTAAAACCGAGAGAAGAAACATCTTCTATTTCTCCATTTTTATTTACCAACCGGGCATTGGCATGCGTTTTTACTTTCTCGTTAAACTCCCGCATCTCTTCTTTTACTGATTTTTTGGGGTCCGTTAAAGATGGGATAAAAGAGAGCAGTTCGTACATGCAGTTATAGCTAAAGTTCAACATCCTGCCACCGCGAAGTACATAACCTTTTTCTTCTTCTCCGGCACCGTCCATACTACCGCCATTTACATTGCCTTGTTCAAATATGGTAATATTTTTACCGGGCATTTTTCCATCTCTTATTAAAAAAGCGGCGCCTGCCAACGATGCAATTCCGCCACCTACAAAAAAGGCTGCCCTGTGTGTTTTGGCTCTGTTGTATTTAAATTCATAACTATTGTTTTTAGTGAATACTATCGGGTATGAGGGTGCTAATTACTTCATCTGTGTATTTTCTTAATCTTCATAACCGCTTTTTATAACTGTAGAAATCATTTTGAATTGGACATAGGCATTGAAATGATGCTTTGCATGAGCGGGTATAATGATGCCCTCGCCTAACTTAAGCATGTAATTTTTATTGTTAATAGCAAGTTGGGCAGTACCATCTATTATTTGAATATAGATGTCGAAAGCGGAAGTCTTTTCTTCTAACTCTTCCCCTGCATCAAATGAGGAAACAGTGATATTGCCGGTAATCTTTTTAATAATGGTTTTGCTTACCACTGAATTTGGCATATATTCGATTATTTCAACTACAATATGTGCTTTTGATTTCTCTAATTCTGTAATATTATTTGTGTTTCTCGGCTTTAATTTTTCTAATTCAATACCGTCGTTATTATTTTCCATAATTTTTAATTATTACTTTATTTATAGTAAAGCGAGCTATTTAAAAATAAGCAACCGAAGATTTTGAAAGACAGTGAATAGACTAAGATTCAAATCAAAATAATTGCCACTTTGAGCAGATAATATTTCTATGTTTTAAAAAATCAGTAAATAATTACCGAACAAAGGTGAAGGTATTCTACCTTAAAAGTGTTACACATATACCAACAAAGGTTACATATATCACATCTTATCCAGGTTGGACGTACGCTTTTGTTTAAGTTGTTTGTAATAGGAAGGAGAAAGACCGGTAACCTTTTTGAACTGATTAGATAAATGCGCTACGCTGCTGTAATGAAGCTTATCTGCAATTTCTGTGAGGTTATGCTCGTCATATAATAATAGTTCTTTTGCCCTTTCAATTTTATGTATAATAATAAATTGCTGTATGGTAATCCCTTTTACCTCTGAAAATATGTTGGCAAGGTAGGTATAGTTGTGATTTAATTTTTCGCTAAGGTAGTCTGAATAGTTTATTGCAGGCAATTCATTTGAATAATGAATCAATTCAATAATTACATTTTTTATTTTCTCAATCAGAATACTCTTACTATCGTCAAGCAACTCTAAGCCCCACCTCAATAGATTTTCTTTCAATTGATCGTGCTGCTTTTGCGTTATGTCTTCTAAGATTTCCATCATGCCAAGATCAACAATTACAAAATGTAATCCCAGTTTTTTCAGTTCCTCTTTCACTATCATCTTGCACCGAAGGCAGACCATGTATTTGACGTAAAGATTCATATTTTTTATTTTGTCAGTTTAAAAGGATGCTGAAAAAGTGCTGCATCCTTTTAGTTCGCTTATTATATGTTTCTGCATTCTTCATCTCATTCTTTGCAATTTTCTGTTTCATGTTTAGAACATTTTGCACCGCATACTTCACAGACAGGCTGTTGCATTCTCTTGCAAATAATTGTTTAAAGAATTACTTAATAATACCCATGCAATCTATCTCACCTCAATTCTTAAACTGTTTGTTTGTATAACTATGTTGTTTGAAGTTTTGCGGTAACAGTTTGTCCTTATGTATTCTTTCTGGTACAGGATTAATTTTATATTCACCCGGGGTTTTTCCTGTCTGTTTTTTAAACTGTGTACTGAAAGTTTGCTGCGAGCTATATCCTAATTCATAAGCAATGTCTGACAGGCTCAATTCATCATTAATAATTAATTCTTTTGCTTTTTCTATTTTTAACCGGAGATAATATTTTTCAATGGTCATGGCGGAATCGGTTGAAAAAATGTGGCTCAAATGATGATAATTCCGTTGCATCATTTCAGCCAGATAAGTTGATAACTTTTTAGGCTTTACATCTTTGCTTGCTATTTCATTCAGGTATTTAAACAGCAATGCCTGAATTCTTATTACTATTTTGTCATTATTTTTATCCGCTATATCAAATCCCCTGGTATGCAATTGCTCATTGATTTTATGTAAATCACTTTGTGATAAACTTTTTGAAATGACAACTTCTCCAACAATAACAGATACCGCCTTATAACCTGCACTTTTCAGCAGTTTACGGACTACTTCAATACATCTGTCGCAGCACATATTCTTAATATATAAGTGTGTTTTTGCCATAAAGTGGAAAATTGTTTATAAAAATTTTAAGTCTTATTTACTAGCTGACAACCAATTTTTGAATTCAGTAATTTCTTTCGCCTGCTCATCTATTCCTTTCTTCGCCATTTCTTTTAGCGACGCATTCATACCATGCGATAATTCATCTTTCGACATTTTTACTGCATCTTCATGATGTGAAATCATCATTGTAGCAAAATCCTTATCTATATTTCCCGTCATCTTCATATCACTCATTTTAGTTTTCATTTCTCCGGTCATTTCACTTAACTCATTATGTTTGCCCATGTCCATCTTCATCGGCTTATAGCTTTGAATGATTTACTGAAGTTTTCCTATTTCCTCCTTTTGTTTTGTGATAATGGTTTGAGCCATGTTTTTCATTTTTTCATCTGTTCCGGATTTAAGCTCTTAATTGCTCATGTCTATTGCTCCCTGGTGATGTGCTATCATCATATTAGCGAAGTCAAGATCAAAATCTCCACACATTTTCATGCTGTTCATTTTATCCATCATTGTATTCATAGATGCCATCAGTCCATTGTTCATATCCATTTTATCTGAACGTTCATTTTCGCATCTGGATGGTCTGCCATCTTAGTTGTAGTGTCTGTTTCCATTTTTGTATCGCTGGTAGATTTTGTGTTGTTGTTACAAGCATGTAACATAAATAATCTTGCTAAAGCAACTGGAATTAAAAGTTTCATGATTTTAGTTTTTATGATTAAGAAATATTGAAGGTGTATAAAATTTATTTAGTTGTCTTTTTCTTTTAATTTGGCTTTCATAAAATCTATTTCTCTTTGTTGAGATGTTATGATGTCATCGATCAATTTTTTAATTTCAGGGTCGCTTATTTTTGCTTCTTTAGCCATGAGAATAGCTGCGGCATGGTGCGGAATCATTGCCTTTAAAAATTGCCTGTCGGAGACGGCAGTTTGAATTCTGATAAAAAGAAAGCAGGCTGCTAATACAACGGCACTGACAACCATGATAAGTGCGTTTCGTTTTTTGTTCATATACATACTACCCATTAATGCCATTTCAATAATTATCATCGCAGCTGTCATCAGACCTGCCATATAAAACTGATTGATATTCGGGATAACATTTGCGAATTTGTCAACCATTGAATACATAAGTATGAACATGGCTATAAACGAGATTATTACCATCAATGCTAATTTTCTATATTGCGTTTTTTGTGCATCGGGTGTTGCATTCATATTTTTCATTTTCATTGTTTTTGTGTTTATAGTTTTGCTTTCATTTTTTTACTTTCAGCATACTTGCGTTAATAGCTACAACTACTGTGCTTACGCTCATCAGGACTGCACCAGCAGCCGGACTTAATAAAACCCCCTGTTTATACAATACACCTGCGGCTAAAGGCAATGCAATTATGTTATAACCCGTTGCCCAAATCAGGTTCTGAATCATTTTACGATAAGTAGCTTTTCCAAATAAAATCAGGCTGGCGATGTCTTTTGGATTACTGTTCACTAAAACAATCCCTGCTGTTTCTGCTGCAACATCACTTCCACTGCCAACAGCAATTCCTACATCTGCCTGTGCTAATGCAGGGGCATCATTTACGCCATCGCCGGTCATGGCAACAAACTCTCCTTTGCCTTGCAGCTCTTTTATCTTTTCTAATTTTTGATGAGGTAACACTTCTGCAAAAAATCCATCCATTCCTAATGTATCACTTACAGCTTTTGCAACTGCTTTATTATCCCCCGTTAACAAGGTTGATTTGATGCCGCTATTTTTTAAGGTGGAAATCGCTTCTGCTGATTCAGGACGTATAGCATCCGATAAGGCAATGTAACCGGCTAATGTATCATTGATGATTACGAAAACAATTGTTTCCGCTAAGTCGGTTTTAAAATCCGCAGGTAAAGGAATGTTGTTTTCTTTCAGATAACCTGGGCTTACCACTTTTACATCTTTGCCTTCCACATTGGCTTCCACACCTTTACCAGTAATTGCATTAAAATTTTCCGTAGAAGGAACTGGCAACTTCAAGTCCTTTACTTTTTGTATGATACCCGTTGCGATGGGATGTTCAGAATTTTGTTCCAATGCAGATGCAATGCGCAGCAATTCATTTTCTGGTAAACCATTTTGCACTGAAACAATTTTTGAAACTTCAAATTTTCCTACTGTTAATGTTCCTGTCTTATCAAATACGATGGTGGTTATTTTTCTTGAATTTTCAAATGCTGTTCTGTTCTTGATTAATAACCCGCTTTTCGCTGCAATGGCTGTTGATTTGGCTACCACTAAAGGAACTGCAAGACCTAAAGCATGCGGACAGCATATTACGATTACTGTTACCATTCTTTCTATAGCAAATGAAAGTGTTTGTCCGTTTAAATACCAATAAAAGAAAGTAGCAGCACCCGCTAACAAGGCGATAATTGTAAGCCATTGTGCGGCACGGTCTGCCAATAGCTGTGTATTTGATTTTGAATTCTGTGCATCCTGCACCAGCTTAATGACCTGTGAGAGATAAGAATCTTTAGCACCATGCGATACCTGCACTTTTAATGACCCATTTCCATTAATAGAACCTGCAATCACTTTGTCCCCTTTTAGTTTTTGTACCGGTTTTGATTCGCCAGTAAGCATGGATTCATTCAGGTAACTATCGCCTTCGATTATAATTCCATCGGCTGCAATTTTTTCACCCGGCTTAATCAAAATAATATCCGCCTCCTTCAGAGATTCAGTTTTTACTTCGGTAGTAGTTTCGCCTTGAACCAAATGGGCATCTGCGGGCATTAACTGCACCAGCAATTCCAATTCTCTTGATGCTCCGGCAATAGATTTCATTTCGATCCAATGCCCCAACAGCATGACTAAAATCAAGGTAGTTAGTTCCCAAAAAAAATCCATTCCTTTTAAACCAAATACGGTGGCAACACTATATACATAAGCAACGGTAATGGCAAAACCTATGAGCGTCATCATACCGGGCTTCCAGGTTTTCATTTCATCCAACCATCCTTTTAAAAACGGCAAACCTCCATAAAAGAATACGACCGATGACAGGGCAAATAATAAATACATGGAGCCTGTAAATTGCCAGCTAATACCCAGCCATTGCTGTATCATGGGTGATAGCAAAACAATGGGCAGGGTTAAGATGAGCACTATGAAAAATCTTTTTTTGAAATCAGCAATCATAGCTCCATGATCATGACCGCCATGATCACCGGACATTTTTGAGTGATCCATCTTAGAATGAGCCATTTTCTGGTCATCCATTTCCATTTTCCCATGTTCCATTTTGGAATGAGCCATCATGCTATGATCCATCGAAACAACTGCAACTTCTTTTTTATGTTCTAATATTGGTGATGGCACTTCATCCAGATTTTTTAAGGGTATTAATTTCATACCACATAAAGGGCAGTTTCCTGGTTCCTCACGAATTATCTGAGGGTGCATAGGGCAGGTATATTGTTGCTTGTGAGGTTCCATAATAAATATTTAGTGAGATGTTATCTTCTTGATGAATTATGGCTGATCATTATTTTCCATCTTCCTTTATTGCTTCACCGTCCGTGTCTGTGTCGCTACATTGCGCTAAAAAATGGTGAGGAATAAATAAGAATAGTATTACAAGTAACCTTTTTCATGTTGGTTTTTGTAAGAGTGAAAAATGCAGGGCACTACCCCTGCATCTTTAATTATTGTGCGTTTAAATGTTTACTGCAAGCCTCAGCACACGCTCTGCATGCTTCTGCGCATTTCCTGCAGTGTTCCATTCCCATATCTGCATGTTTTTCGCATTCTTCAGCACAGGCGTTACATACTTCAGCACATTCTTTTAAAAGGTGATGACCATGTTCAGAATCTCTTGCTAAAAGAGAGGCAGTAAGGCTACAGATGTCAGCACAATCAATATCAAGCTTAATACACCAGGAAAGCATTTTTACATCCTGCTCATCCAGGCAAGCGGTTGCACAGTGGTTACATTCCGTAGCACAGTCGTTAAGTACAGTAATTAACTGGCGATGATTTTCGTGACTCATTTGTTTGTATTTATTGGTTAAGGAAATTTTCTTTTTTAAAGTGCCTAATTTTCTTTGTTTTTTTTATCGTTTGTTTGCCTTTAACCAATCCGACAGTTCCTGAATTTCCATGGTTTGAGCTTTGATAATATTGTTCGCTATTGTCTTTAGCTGTGCATTATTTCCGTGATGCAGATAGCCCGATGCATCGTCAATAGCAGCCTGATGATGCCAAATCATAAGTGTTGCAAAATCATTATCAATATCGCCTGTTATAAGCTGAACATCTATCGCTTTGCCCATTTTTTTCATACCTTCCATTTGCTCCATCATATATTCCGGATCTACATTGTCAACTCTTACTGTAGAGAGAATAGCTTGGAATTGCTGGATTTCCATTTGTTGCTCTGTGATGATCTTCTGAGCAGTACGCTTCAGCGAGTCATTTTTTCCTGACTGCAACTCTACATTTGCCATATTGATAGCACCCTGGTGATGCATTATCATCATTTTAGAAAAATCAATCTCAGGATCTTTGGTCATTGTCATCGCTTCCATTCTATCCATAATGGCATGCATGGTATCCATCATGCGGTTTGCATCGTGAGATTGTAGAAACTGATTGTTATCGTTATTTTTAGTACAAGCCGAAACCATTATAACAACTGCACTGCCTATTACAAATACTATTTTTTTCATTTCTTTAAATTTTGAATTAATAATCAGATTTATGCTTCACTTTTATCAGATTGAGATTGATGTATTGACCGTTCTACGTCTTCATGACTTTCATGTTTCCTTTCATTCTTTAATCTTTTTTCTTTGCTTCATTTTAACTAAGGTCATTCCACATTTAGGGCATTTGCCCGGTTTATTCATTACTACTTCCGGATGCATTTGTACAGGTGTACTTAACTGTCTTTGATGTCTTCATCTTATGGGTTTTTGTACTGTCCTGATTTGTTTGGGCAAATGTGCCTGTGTGTGCTGCTAATAAAATACCAATAGCCATAATTGTCTTTTTCATTTGATGTTGCTTTTTGTTTTTGAATAATTGTTTAAAAATATTTTGTACCTACTTATATATGTATTATCTACTGTCTCAATATGATAATCTTTTCAGTACTAATGGTGTCACTGGTATTTCCTGCCCTGTCTTTAGCGATGAATTTGAAAAATATAGTATCGTTCTCTATATCGCTTTGTTTTAAATAATTGGCCCACTGGAATTTGACTTCCAGCCCACCTTTATTCTTTTCAGGAAATTTTGGAATTATATTAAATAAAGTATCTACACTTGCTCCGCCCGGCGGGAGAGGACGCCTGTTTAATCGCCTTCTTATAGAAACTAGCGTATCCTCACCCAGATCACCTTCCTTATCCGTATATTCAAGCATGATAACTAACACACCTCCTGGTGGTACGACATTACTGTTAATACTTTTTATTTTTAATTGCGGACGTGTTTGAAATTGATCTTTGCCGCAAGCGATAAATATGAGAGCGGTGAAAACTGCAATTATAACTTTTAGTTTCATATACATTTGTTTGATTTCATTCAATATTTCTCAAGATTTAAGTCATCAAATCCATCAGTGCAGGTAACATCTATCTGAATTTATTTACGTTTGCCAGAAGCATATTTTTCCATAATTATAAAATTCCCTGCTATTGATACGTATCTCTGCAAAAGCGCATTATCAAGATGTTTGTCAACTGAAATAATTAATGTTGGCGGTTCTTTTTGAGTCTCAATCTCTCTTATATCTGGATGCACGAATAAAACAACTCTTATCTTTGTTAAATCATCTTCATGGTTGATACCAGATATTCAATAATAGTGTTTATGTATCATGGTAACGGTTGTTTACAAATTTTGATAATAGGTAGAAGTAGTACAACTCTTATTATCCGTAGTAATGCTAATCCTGTTTACTATGCTTCATTATCTAAGGTTAATAAGTTAATGTAATACCCGCCCCCAAGCCCATATCACTATCATAATGGGTTGATAACGAAATATATTTTGTGGCTATGTACCTTAAGCCTGCCATGTATTCTTTATCGGTATTCAACATCCAATTGAAACGAAGTCGTGGTGTAAGAGGAAGATCTTCCCTTGATAATTGAAAACGGAATTTGCCGTCACCATCAACTCTAAAATCAGCAACCGTCAATGTGGGTAATGTATAGGCAATACCTGCCGTTATTGTATGGCGGTTGTTCTTATTGCTTGTTTGTCCAAACCAGTTTTTATTTTCATTACCAAAAATGTTTTTGACGCTGCCGCTTAAATCAAAAAAGTTTTTCTGAAGCACGCCTTCCTTTTTATAATGGTAATCAAAACCGATGTAAGGATACCACCATTGCATTCTTCCTAAATACCTGCCTATCGTGGTTTCACTTTCATAGCCATGAAAATCGTGATACCCTAAATGCCAAAGTGTGTTTGCCTTCCAACGTGTTTGGGAAAACATAAATTCGCCGTCGCTCCCATTGCTTTCTAAACTAACTCTGCCCATAGGGTGAAATCTTCTATCGTCGGAATTTAAACCACGCTTAGCCACTTTGGGATCGGTAATATCAGTTTTGTCAACCAAAGTGTTATCGTAACTGAAAACCCTTCCCATACCACTCATCATATGGTATAAAATATGGCAATGGAAAAACCAGTCTCCACCTGATTCACCGGCATAAAACTCAATGGTATCCCGCTCCATTGGCATGATGTCAATGATGTTTTTCATAGGAGCATATTCCCCTTGTCCGTTTAGCAATCTAAAATCGTGACCATGCAGGTGCATGGGATGCCGCATCATGCTATTATTGAATAAAACTATTCTTAGCCTTTCTCCTTTTTTTATAAGGATCTTATCACTTTCAGATACCACTTTATTGTCAAGACTCCATACATAACGGTTCATGTTTCCGGTCAAATCAAACTTTAAATCTCTCCAGGGACCAGCGGGCAAAGTTGTTTTTTCCGTGGCTTTAAGCATGGTATAATTGAGCGTAACGATGTCACTGCTTTCATCTCCCATATTCATTCCTGCCATACTGTTGTTATTTGGCATTTGCATGTTGTGCATATTATGCCCTTGCATACTGTCTTTATTAGATTTATTCATGTCCATCCCTTTCATGCCGTCCATTTTATTCTGCTTCATGTCTTTCATATCGTGACCCTGATGCATGGAGTCTTTATTCATCTTTTCCATTTGCATGTTTTTCATGTCATTCATACCTTTTTCATCACCGCCTGGTTTTTCTTCGCCCGTAATTTCAGGATACATAACCGTGTTCATATCCATAATCTGGTTAGCCATTTGCATTCCTTCCATTTCTATCATATTGCCTTTCATATCCATCATATCGTTCATCATCTTCATTCCGGCAAAGTATTTTAGCTTGGGCAATTTTGTTGCGGGCACTTTTTCTCCTTTACCTAACCAAAGCGAAGCAGATTTGGTACGGTCTTCCGGGGTCACCAAAAATTCGTAGCTTTTATTTTCAGGAAGGGTTACCACTACATCATAGGTTTCGGAAACTGCAATAATTAACCTGTCCACTTCTACCGGCTCTACATCATTACCATCTGTTGCCACTACCGTTATCTTCCCTCCGGAATACTTTAGCCAAAAATAATCTGATGCTCCGCCGTTAGCTATCCGCAATCTTACTTTGTCACCCGCTTTAAACTGTGGTTGCTCATTTTGGTTTTTGCCATTGATTAAAAAATTGTCGTAGAACACATCGCTTACATCCATAGCATTCATCCGCTTCCATTCGTTGGTAAGTTTTGTTTTTAAATGCCCTGTTTTTATAGCTTCGGAATAACTTTGGGTAGTACCTTTTTTTATAGCAAACCAATCAGTGGCACTTCGCAGGCTGCGGTGAACTTCTTCAGGTTTCATATCCGTCCATTCGCTAAGCACTACCGGTATGGTTGGTATGCTCCATTCTTTTCTTTTATTCATGATAAAAGCGCCATACATGCCTATCTGTTCCTGCAATTTGCTATGGCTATGGTACCAATGCGTACCATGCTGAACAATGGGATATTTATAGTGGTAAGTTGAATGAGGCTTAATAGGCATTTGCGTTAGGTAAGGCACGCCATCCATACGGTTAGGCAAAAACAGACCGTGCCAATGAAGGGATGTTTCCTCATCCATTTCGTTATGCACATAAATTTCTGCTGTATCACCTTGTGTAAACGTAAGTGTAGGCATGGGTATCTGACCGTTTACTGCAATAGCCCTTTTAGGTTTTTTTCCGTACGTAACCATAGTATCCCTGACATATAAATCGTAACGAACTGTTCTGGGTGGCTGTGAGCTTTCAATTAATTTGTATCCCATATTTCTGTCTACGGGTTTGTTACCCATTTGCATACCATTCATGTTCTCCATCTTCATATCACCCATGTCCATAGATTTGTCCTTGTCCATTTGCATTTTATCTCCGGGTACTGCTTTTGGTTTTTCCTTAACCAGTTTCATTCCGCACTTAGGGCAATTGTCAGGTTTTGAAGAATGAATTTCAGGGTGCATTACACAAGTATAAGATGCAGGCTGTACCTGATTTGAAGTTTTATTTTTGGACATATCTATGCCTTTCAAACTATCAATTTTTGTATCCATATTCATGTCTTGCATGTCCATTTTTTCTGAGGTATCATTTATGGGCATGTTCTTCATGTCATCCTGTTCTTGAGGAGCAGTTTTAAGCGGTGTAGCGTTTATTGTTTTTTTCACCAGTTTCATCCCGCACTTAGGGCAATTGCCTGGTTTATCCATTTTTACTTCAGGATGCATGACACAGGTATAAATAACTTTTTGGGAGGGTGTGCTACTCACATTTTTTGCCACTGGTTTTTTTGTTTCCTTTTTTCGCATCTTCATCCCCGGCATGTCTTTCATATCATGCTGCGCAAATGAAGCGGCAGATAAAAGGAATGTACATGCTATTAAAAAAATTGTTTTCATATTTAATTTGTTTTTGAAAGACTGTCTCTGGTTCTATTTACCCAATCCACTATCAATCCTTTTTTATCTTTTGATAGTTTTGCATCACCATGCATTATGGTGTACGCACCAATTGGCATTGTTTCATCTTCTATACTTTTTGCTATTGACCGTAATTTGTTTTGTTGCTTACGTTTTGAATAACCTCCAAACTCACTAAAGTTTAGATTAGACTTCCCATTTTTTATGTGAGATGCCATCCACCATGCACCCGGTTGTATGAATGAATACCAGGGATAGTGAGTATCGTTACTGTGGCAATCGTAGCAGGATGTTTTTAAAACACCCTGCACATTTTGGGGAACTGTAAAAACCTTTGTTATATCTGTTGGCAACATCTGTCCGCTTTTATTGCGGGATGGTTGTATAAATTGAATTAATATAAATACAACCAATACTGCCAGCAGAATTTTTTTTAACAGGCTCATGTTGTATTATTTTAATTCTTCCTTTACAGAGCCGCAATCACGCATTTTTTTACCGAGATAAGGGTTTTTTATCTCCTTCATTTCGCTTAACCAAATTGCGCCCTTCTTATTATTGTACATAGGGCAGAAATCCTTATAAAGTGGTTGCCCTGCTCCGAATGCTTTTACCAAGTCATAAACATCATTGCTAAGCATATCAAAATGTTCTCTCTGGTGTTCAATTTTACCCGCATTCGTACTGATATGTTCTGCCATTTCTTTAGCATCATCGGCCATATCCTCGTAAACTTTTTTCTGTGCATCGGTCATAGAAGATTTATCCATTTTTCCTATAGCTTCCATAAACGCTGTTCCTCCGGCTGCAGCTTCTTTACCATTGTCATTAGCCAGGCCATTTTTTATCTGCAGATAAGCCGGTAAAATTGCATTGGCCGAAGCAGTGGGCTTTGTTTCAGGATTGGTCGCAGTCTGTGTCTGGGTTGTAGTAGAATCCATTGTCTTAGCATCGCTTTGCTTTGCAGAATTATTGTCGTTGTTACAGGCAGTAAAGGAAATTGCTGCTATACACATGATGATGAATGTTTTCATTTTGATTTAATTGAAATGTTTATAAGAATTAGGTGATAAAACGGCATTAGGTGCAATAAAGCCCTGCATGCTTTTGTTGATTGATTATTGATTGATTGTTTCGACTACCTTTCCGCAGGTAAGCATACTGCTGCCGAAATAGGGATTTTTTATTGCTTTGTCACTACTAAGCCAATTCACCTTCTTCATTGGACAATAAGCCTCATAGATTGGGTCTGAAGTAAGCTTAACCGCTTTGGCTAAAGCAAACATATTGGTAGAGAAATTAGCAAAATGCTCTCTTTGATGCTTTATATCCTTAGTTCCTGATATATGACTTGCATCTTTTACAAGGGCAGTAATACTCCCTTCTGGAATTGCTTTAGAATCAATTCCGTTTGCTGTTTTTACAAATTGCTCAGCACTTGTTGAAGCTAAAACGGCATTACCTGCTACTAAAGCATTTTTAATGTCGTAATAAGAATGAAGTAATTGTGATAATTGAGGCTGTGATGTAGAATCCTGTGCAAGACTTTGCTGCACAAAGGCAGTTGCAAGAAATACAACTGTAAAAAATATCTTTTTCATTTTATTGATTTAATGTTAATACAAGAATTACAGGCATGGCTTATAAGCCAATGCACATAACATTGAAAAACATTAAATCATATCTGGAAGGACTGAATAGCTATGCGGATGTTCGGTATGGGGGGATGATAACTTCGGACAAACTGCTTGACGTTTGGAGCCAACTGTGAAGCAAACAAAACATCAATGTTGTAAAATGAAGAAACAAGCGCTACAAAGAATATAGGATTGATGATATTTAAAGAATTAGGAACAGATTTATCAAGCTGCTCAAATTTTGTCACTTTATCATTGCAGCAGCTATCTTTTTCATTATCGGATTTTTTTTGATTGTTTGCCTGGTCGTGATGATGTGATTTGTCATGACTATGGCTCTCATTCTTCTCCTGATGAACGTAGTTTTTACCATTCGCATGTACATGAACTACTACTTCAGTAACGTCATCTTCATGATGATGTTTTGAATTAAAACCCATGTCCACGCCAAGCGCACAAGCAAAACCTACCACAGTATTCAATGAAAATACCATGAGTAGGAAAACCGCTTTTAGTTTTATGGATGGGTTCTTTTTCATTAAGCTTCACAAAGATAGCTCGATTACTTTTCATCAAGTTACATAATTATAGAAAAATTTTATAAAATTTATGGTTAGTTGTAACAAAAAGAGGAACTAAAATGTTCCTCTCACCAAATTACTTCAATTATTCTTTAATGAATATTGTTAACGTTTATGTGCCATTAGCCAATTTTTAAGTTCTGCAATTTCCATCACTTGCATGTCTCTCATCATCTTAGCCTTATCTAACAAATAAGGATCATTACCGTACATAAGATAAGCTTCTGCATTTTCAATAGCTCCCTGGTGATGTATTGTTAAAAGTGTAGCAAAATCATTATCAATATCACCGGTAATAAATTGAATATCCGCCAATTCATGCATTTTTTTCATGTGTGTCATTTGCTCCATTGCAAATTCGGGTACCTGAACTGGTTTCCCATGCAGCGTATCAAGGTAAGCCTTGAGCTCTGCAATCTCCATTGTTTGAGCATCAATAACTTTTTGGGCTATGCGTTTTAAACTGTCATTTTTACCCTTTTGAAGTTCAAGATGTGCCATATCAAGAGCTCCCTGATGGTGCAGTATCATCATTCCAGGAAAATCAATTTCCGGATCCTCAGTTATATGCATAGTATCCATATTACTTAGCATGTGATGGAAAACTGCCATCATCTCGTTTTTATCGTGCGCCTGTAAATGCACCTTATCATCTTTTTTGCAGGAAAAAAGTAAAATTGCTAACGAAAGTGCTGAAACTAAAAGAGTTTTCATATAGTATGTTTTTGTTATTAATTTTAAATCTTTAAGAGAATTCTATGCCAGAAACATTGTTTTTAAAATAGTAGAATAAAAACGTTTGTTTAATTAAGCAGGATAAGAACACTAAAAAAAGTAAACATAAATTATACTCATACACATATAAACATTGGTAAAAGAAAAAAATCAGAAGAAAATCAGGTAAATATTGTGAATTGTTTCCAATCAGCAACACTATTTTTTATCGTTACATATTTTTTAATAGCTGGTCTCGATAATGGTAAAACCAATCCTTTTTTCTTTTATGCGGTAAAGATTAATTAGAATATCTTATCTCCATCTGCATTATAAAAAAGATGTATTATTTTTGAATATTTTGTGAAAGATTCACAATAATACCTTCTACATGCAATTTCTGTTAAGAAAACAATCCAGAGCATCAGTCATCATGTGCATCAATAAGCCAATGGCAATGATTCTTGTTTTTACAGGAAACAGTAAAATAAGATAAATGACTATAGCAGTATAACTATGTAACGGATGAAAGTCAATACTGCAACGGCACGGGGAGTATATTGGATTGGCTAACAAATGGTCGAGGTCAACCAGCATTGTTAAGAGAAAGATCATTGAAACCTTTATCCATTTTGCTTTATAAAATATCCAAGCAAGTATTACAGGAAATATAAAGTGTAAGAGATAATGAATAAGTAATTGCATCGCTTGAGATTCTATAAGATAAAAATCAGGATATTGTTATTGACAGGTATTAAATAATTACAAGCCTTCATATTCAATTCAATAAATCTTTATTTTCATATTGCTGTAAAATGTTTAATCAACTATTAATTTTTTTAAAACAACTCATTTTTTTAATAATTAAGCAATGTAGCAACGTCAAGGTAATATATTGTAAAATAATTTCTACTCAGCGGGAATAGAGGACTTCTGCTTTAATAATTGAGAACAGCCTATACAGTTTTAGCTATTTTTTCCATTACCCTATGGCTATCTCCAAATTTGCATAAGGCATCGCAGTGTTGGCGCAGTTCGGAAAATACAATGTACTTCATTGGGATATTATTTATTTCTTATCCTTAAAGGTTATTTATTCTTTCATTACCTGCACTATTTTAATTTTTCCCCGTTCATCTTTTATTTTTAATATAATTTTTTCTTTATTATCAAAGACAGACTTATTGTGTATCCAATCACACAAGTCAATCTTATCGTAAGCAATATCATTAATGGCCGTGATTTGTTGCCCTGGTTTTATTTGATCTACTAATTTCGCCCAAACAGTTCCAACAAGCAATTTATGATCATTAATAACAGGACGTAAAGGCCATTGTTTCTCATTTAAGTCATTCTTTGCATTTGTAGCTTCGAAATAAAATTTCCTATTTATAAAATCAAGAGTAACCGCTCCATAATCAAGCAATTTTGATCCTATCCTTGAAACTCCATTTTTATCTGTTTCTGTGATTACATTATCAAATTTTGAATCTCCTATTTTAAGAAAATCAATCTTTAACCGATAGGTAGAATCATTTTTTTGAAGTCCAAATCCACCCAGTTTATGGGAACCATAGCCTTTGGACAGTACCTGATATACATTAAATTGATTAAGCTGCCGCATATAATCTTCGGACAATGATAAAAAGCCAGGATCACCAGTATCAAATCCAAATTCCACATTTACCTTGTCTTTAAGCAATATTTTAATCGTAGGAAAATTTTGTGAATAATTATTTTCGGTTAAAGGAATATTGATTTTATTTTTCAGTGAAAGTGTGTCCTCATTATCTGTAATGATAATGAGATGTTTATCAGGGACTATTCTTACTATAGAATTACGTAAAATATTGCTACCAACTACACCTTCTATATTCCAGCACTTTAAAAAATCAGGAATTATTGTGACCGCAGGAATATCATTAAATGTCACATTACCAATTTTAATCCTTTTAACGCTTACGATAGAAACCGAGTCCTGGATGCCAAGTGCATCACTAACGAGAACTTTATGCAGCACATTGAATTTTAATTCCGCCGCTAATTCTTTATTAATAGCGGTAGGTGCCCCTGTATCAAATAAAAACTTCCTTCTTTTACCCGCAATCTCTACATAAAGAAAAATTTTACGACTAAGGGTTTCATAAGGTGTTTCATTGTAATAATGCTTATCTGTGGTTCCACCTTGGGTAAAGGTAAAAGATTGGGCAAAACCATTAAAGTAAATTATTGTGAGAGATAGTAAAGCAATAAAAGATTTCATTCTAATGATTTTAAGGATTTTAAGATAAAGGACATAGTGTTTACCAGTTTAAATTATTGACTTTCATTTTTTATTTTAATCATTTTGCAGGGATTTAGACAACAGAGATACATATTAATAATTATAAAATGTTAAAAATAATAGAAAAGAAGGGTTACAAAACTATATATTTGGAATTATAAAGCACTATAGTTATAAATTATCTGACTTTTATCAATCAACTATTCTAACTGTTTTCACATTAAAAATAATCATTTTTATTATTGAAATAAACTAAACAACTTTTTTATGCAATTTCTTAAAGGATCAGAAAGTTTAAAGAAAGAATATCTTTTTTATAAAGCATTTTTGTTATTGGTATTAGGTGGAAATATTATGTTCGCATCGGCTCAGACCGCAACTGATACCACTATGACAACTTCTTCAATGCCACCATCAGCAATGGCAAGCTCCTCACCAATGCCTTACCCTGGATCAACAGGACCTCTGCAAGTTAACCCGAGACCCTTCGGTTATAATTTAGGCCATTCCGGCCCTGTGTATGTAACAGGCGTCGTAAGTGGGTTTAGTCAATGGCAAAATAATGTTTTCCCCGGAGACCACGCTGCTCTTGGAGATCTCTCAAATGGACAGGTTTTTATCCAAAAAGTTGATGGGGTTTTTCAATTTTTTGTACAAGCCGGTGCTTATTCAATTCCTGATATTGGGCTTCCTTATGTTCGTGCCGGCAATACAGAGACCACCACTGGCATAGCAACAAATGCGTTTTTTGGTGTAGTTCCACAAGCCTTCGTGAAATTAGCTCCAACAAAAAATTTCTCTATTATGGCAGGAAAACTTCCTACTCTTATTGGGGCAGAATATACTTTTTCATTTGAGAATATGAACATTGAGCGTGGACTACTCTGGAATCAGGAAAATGCTGTAAATCGTGGAGTACAGGCAAATTTAACCGCAGGGCCGATAACGCTTGCTGCATCCTGGAATGATGGCTTTTACTCAAACAGATACACCTGGGCATGGCTCTCTGCTGTTTATGCAATTAACAGCAGTAATACACTTGCCCTTGTAGGTGGCGGCAATACAAAAACTACTGATGTTTCGAGTTCAGCTACACCCCTATACCAGAACAATGAGCAAATTTACAATTTGATTTATACTCACATTTCCGGTAAATGGACTATAGAACCCTTTCTTCAATATACCCGTGTTCCAAAAAGCAATATGCTTAAAACAACAGATGACGCAACAACTACCGGGGCGGCCTTGTATGTAAATTATGCCGCAAAATCTAACCCGAACGGTTCAAGCTTTTATATACCAGTGCGCCTTGAATATATAAAATCAACCGGCAAAGTTAATGACGCACCCAACCTTTTATATGGTCAGGGTAGTAATGCATGGTCATTTACGATAACTCCCACTTATCAATATAAAAGAATATTTGCCCGGACAGAGTTCTCTTTTACTAATGCAAACAGTATTGTAAGCGGATTAGCGTTTGGCCCTAACGGTACAAACACTTCGCAGGCACGTGCGGTATTAGAAGTAGGTATGTTATTTTAGTTGTGATTTTTTTCTGTAAGTGAATTAAACAGGCACTCAAATTTGTGATTGTCTTTGTGATAATCAAACCGTTTTAGCAATCTTTTCCATTACTTTATGGCTATCTCCGAATTTGCATAAGGCATCGCAGTGCTGGCGCAGTTCGGAAAATACAATGTACTTCATTGGGATATTATTTATCCTGATAGCCGGGCGGCTTAGTTGTAGCCTTACATCTTTTTCCCTGCTGTCGGGCACCACAAGATAAAATACTTCGTCACCATCTGCTATTGAGTAAGACAAGTCAGCAAGTCGCAATATTCCTGAATATATGCTGGTACTTTTTTCTACTTCAAAAGCGGCAATAACATTGCTTGTTCCTTTTTCAAACCAAAGCACATCTATCAGCTGAATAGTATTTAATACCTCTTTTTCGGCTGTAATGGTTGGAAAATTTTGAACGCTGATAAAAGAAAAACTCTGTCCTTGACAATTTCTTGACCTGTCGTTAGATGCTGCAATAACATCATAGCCTAAAGCATTTCCAATCTTCAATAAGTGATATTGCATTTCGGTATGTAAGTTCTCATCTTCTTTTTCCTTCTGAACTATTTTATGTCTTTTCTCAATTAATTGTTCAATTTTTTTTCGTTCCGGTTCAGACAAATATTCGTCCCCACCTAAAACAAGTTTCTGGCTTCCGATTTCAAAAAGCATCCCTGCTATTGCACCTAAATCAAGAGAAAGATCTGCACGGCAGCGGTTGTTGGTGTCAATCAATACTTCTCTCAATTTCAAATATTCACCCCAACTTCCTAACTTCTTTTTGTCTTTAAAAAGGAAATTAAAGCCATTAATGATGGCAGTATTAAATGGTGGAATTATGGTAGGATGTAAAAAATAAAGAATGCTTGCAACAGCAGGTCCTAAGCCTTTAATTTTTAAACTGTCTAACTTTATAATCTCCCTTATAATCTGTTCTTCGTTTTTTGCATTAATGCAGCATTCAAGAAATTGTCCAAACGCCTGTTTGTTACTTTCATTCTCATAAATATCAGGAATACGAAGTTTGGGTTTCCAATAAAAGGGGTGTGAAGCGCCTTCAAAAACCTGTTTTTGTTCAGTGATTACGCTTAATACAAATTCAAGTGAAGAACCTTTAAAGTCATTAGGAAATTTCTTACCCTTGATGTCTTCAATTACCTGCAATACCCCTCGGCGGATAGAACGAAACGCCTTTAATCTTTCCTCATTGTTTATGAACCAGGTGTTATAAACAGATTCTTTATCAGCTTTGTATTGTTGAATGATCGGAGCAAGATTAACCATGACTTTACGTTATAACGTAAGGTACTTTTTAAAGTAAATAAACACCAAAATTTTAAAAATGTAAGCCGGAAATCAATTTTATCTTAAGTTTCGGAATAGCACTTTAGTAAGTCTACAGTCCCGAATACGGTGTTATAACTTTTTAAAAATTCAACCGCAGTAAATCCACCAGCTTTAATAAAATCAACAAGCAAACCTTTTGCGTTTACACGTGTATTTTCTTCACCATCAAACCTTCTAAAAATTTCAAATGCTATTTTTGTGTATACAGTCTTCGGCTTACCAAAATCTGCAATGTGCAATTCTCCTCCTGGTTTTATTAATTTGTATAGTTGGCTGAAAACTTGTCTTTTGGTATCCGTTGGCAGATGATGGAAAACCAATGATGATACTATTTTATCAAAGTGCTGATTACCTATGAAAGGAAGATTTTCACCATCATACTTTTTCAATTGTATTAATAAGTTCTTGTCCAATATTTTCTTTTCCGCTATCGCTAATATCTCATCGTCTACATCAATTCCTATTATATTCAGGTTTGGAGACCGCTCTTTTATCATTATTGACAATGTGCCGGTTCCACAACCAAAATCCAAAACGGTCTCTGTACCTTTTAATTGAAGTTGCTCAATTAATGCCTTCTTTATTTTATTTTCAGGAAAAGTTATTCGCAGAAAAAAATCATACAGCTTTGTTAGTTTTTTAAAACGAAGGGCAGGTATAAAAGATTTAGAACTCATTTGCAGCAATCCTTCTTCCTTATAAAAAGGAATTTTAATACCTGAAGAAAAAAATTTCCTGCTTTTGATATAACTGTCATATTGTAAAATTCGAAAAGGGAAGCTGTAAACCTCCCTTTCTTTTTTTAAGCTACTTTTTCTGCTTTATAACCAGCTTTTTCTACTGCTTTGATTACCTCATCTTCACTTAATTCGTCTGTTGATACAGTAAGTATCTTCTTTGGATTTTGGGTGTCTACTTTCCAGTTTCCTTCTCCTACTTCGTTGTCCAAAGTTGGGGTTACTTTGGCTATACATGACCCACACATAATGTTTGTTTTTACTTCTATTGTTTTCATGACTTGATGTTATTAATTGTTTTTGTAAAGGTACTTTAGAAGCTTATCCTTGTTGTTACACAATTATGGATTTGATTTACATGATTTTGGTTTTACAATTCCTTTGTCTTTAAACGCAGGCTATTTGATACGACTGAAATCGAACTCAGAGCCATAGCAGCACCAGCGATCATTGGATTTAAGAGGAAACCGTTGATTGGGTATAAGATCCCGGCAGCAATTGGAATACCAATGAGGTTATAAATGAATGCCCAAAACAGGTTTTGCCTGATGGCTGCAACTGTATATTTAGATAATTTAATTGCCTGTGGAATTTTAGAAAGGTCAGATGAAATGATTGTCATTTTTGCTACATCCATTGCAATATCACTTCCCTTACCCATTGCAATACTTACATCTGCCTGTGCCAACGCATTACTATCGTTAATGCCATCGCCTACCATTGCTACTACTTTGCCTTGTTGTTGTAATTCCTTTACAAAATCCGCTTTGTGTGCTGGCAGTACTTCTGCTTTAAAATGTTTGATGCCCGCCTGTTTTGCAATGGCATTAGCCGTTGCCTGGTTATCGCCGGTAAGCATGTATACATCTATCCCCAAAGCCTGCAGTTGTTTTACAGCTTCAACAGATGTCTCTTTAATTTTATCTGCAATGGCAATTGCCGCTAAGGCATTTGTATGATCTGCCAGCCAAATCACTGTTTTTGCTTCGTTCAACCATTCATTAGATTTGCTTTGCAATTCCTCAGTTATGAAGATTTTTTTGTCCTGCATCATTCTATAACTGCCCACATAATATTTATTACCATGATACATTATTGAAACCCCCGAACCGGTAATGCTTTCAAAATTATCAAGACTTACTTTTGATAAATTTGTATTTTGAAAATAGCGAACAACAGCTTCTGCCAAAGGATGTTCGGATTGTAATTCGATGGTGTATAATAAAGAAGTTAACTCAGGAATACCTACTCCTTCTTTCCACACTATACCTGTTACAGCAGGTTTACCTTCTGTAATTGTTCCTGTCTTGTCAAGTATAATTGCATTAACCTTCTTAGCTAATTCAAGGCTTTCAGCATCCTTAATAAGAATACCATTTTCTGCTCCTTTACCAATACCGGACATTATCGCCGTAGGCGTAGCCAAACCAAGTGCACAAGGACAAGCAATTACCAATACCGTAACCAATGCTAACAAGCCATGTGTGAAGCCATTCTCTCCACCTAATACTATCCAGGAAATAAGACTAAGTATTGCAATAAGAATAACAATGGGAACAAAGATACCCGCAATTTTATCTACCAGTTTTTGTACTGGTGCTTTACTGCCCTGCGCTTCCTGTACCATCTTGATGATTTGTGCTAACACTGTATCTCCGCCTACTTTATCCGCCGTAAACTGGAAGCTGCCTTTTTGATTTATTGTTCCTGCGAAAACTTTTTCGCCCTGATTTTTTTCAACCGGTATAGGTTCACCACTTATCATGCTTTCATCTACAAATGAATTGCCTGTTGTTACTGTTCCATCTACTGCGATCTTTTCACCCGGCTTTACTAATAATATACTGCCAACCTTAACACTTGCTATCGGCATTTCCATTTGATGCCCTCCTTCATCAACAACGGTAACCGTTTTCGGTTGTAAGCCCATCAGCTTTTTGATAGCTGAAGAAGTATTGCCTTTGGCTCTTTCTTCTAACAGTTTACCTAATAAAATAAAAGCTATAACAACGGCTGCAGCTTCAAAATAAACATGAGCATGTAAGCCTCTGCTATGCCAGTACTCAGGAAACAAAGTATTGAATACGCTAAACAGATAAGCTACGCCCGTGCTTAATGCGACAAGAGTATCCATGTTAGCAGTACGGTGTTTTATCTGCTTCCAGGCATTTACAAAAAACTGTTGTCCAAAAATTAAAACAACCGGAGTACCTAATGCCCACATGATGTAACTAGCATACGGTATGTTCATAAAGAACATTCCTATTATTACTATAGGTATTGAAAGGGCGATTGAACCAATTGTTTTCTTTTTAAGTGTATCGGATTTTTCCTGTTGCAATGCCGCTAACTGGTCCTTTGCATCTTCGCTTTCATCAATCATTAAATCATAACCAATGCTTTGCAAGGCTGTTTTTAATTTATGCGGATCTGTAATCGTTGGAATATATTCTACCTGTGCGGTAGCATTGGCATAGTTTACTGCAACGCTTACCACGCCAGGTTCACTTTCCAATATGCTTTGAGAACTACTTGCACAGGATGCACAAGTCATATTAAGAACAGGGAAGTTTTTCTTTACTGTATCTACATCATAGCCTAAATCACGAATTGCTTTAACAGCATTAGGCAAAACTTCTATACCGCCATTTGTATTTATGACTGCCCTGTTGTTATTCAGTTCTACTTTATGCGAGGTGATACCCTGAACTTTATTTAATCCTTTATCAACTATTAATGCACAGTGTTCGCTATCTACCCCTTCCAAAGGGATGCTTATTGAGTTATTGTTTTCGGTTGCCATAACCTTCGTATTAGTTACAGCAAAGCTACACTTATGCTAAGTGAGGGCTTTTACACAATTATGGATATGATTTACATGATTTTGGTATGAATTATAATTCAACGATGGATGCATGAATTTGTTTTTCATTCTCCCACACACAAATAACATGCTCATTATTCAATGCCTTTAAAACTGGCTGGCTACCTTTGCCAAGCACTTTCTTTTTTCCTTGCGGCTTTACTAACACTACTTCTCCGTTTTCTGTCCAGGCATAAATATTCTTATCATTTACTGCTTCCATTGTGCAGCCTCTGCCTTCTCCAATTGCATTTTCAGCCTTGCCCGGTATGGCGGTATAAATCTTACCTTCTCTGCGCCATACGGTTTGTATTTTGCCATCCTTATTTGCAACTAATCCGCCACCATCCATTGGGCAACCATTTAGTTTCCAATTTCCAGTCCCTAACTTTTGAGCCTGAGCAAAAGTTTTTCCACCATCAGTTGATTGAATGAGATATAAATCTCTGTTACCATTCAACCAGTTGCGAAACATGACATAAACATTGTTTCCTTTAACCAATACTGAAGGCTTACAACATTCGCAAACTGTCGTGTCTGGAGAAGTATAAATCATCTTATTAGTTGACCATGTTTTACCTCCGTCGTTTGATCCTGCCCCATATATTTTATTGTGTTTATTACCCCGCAAATCAAGCCACACAGCAAAGGCATTTTCTTTGTCACCACTTAGTGCCATCAATCCTTCTTTAGCGGTTGTATCAACATCATTTACCTTGCTTGTTTGTACCCAGTTAGCTTCACCCTTTTTATTGTATGAAAATATATCTCCGGAAGAATTGCAAGCTATAACTGTTAAACCTTTAGTGGTTGCTGCTATCTGGGGACCTCTTGTGTGTGATGCAGCTAAATTAGGCAGCACAGATATTAATGAAGGTGCAGTGAATGATTTTCCATGATTTGAAGAATATGTGTACATGATACTATCGCCTGAACCATATACGATGTGCAGAATTTCTCGTTCATCTTTTGCAACATCTGGCATTTGACCATTGGCGATTATAAAATCGGCTTTGGTAACTGGTTGCTTATCGCTACAGCTACAAAGAAAACATAGGGAGATTACAAATAATAAGGATATTCTCATAGTTCTAAATTTTATCTAATGGTTTACGTTTGTTCTGACCTACTTTTTTAAAATGACTTGGGGTAAGTCCTGTTACTTTTTTGAATTGGTTTGAAAGATGTGCCACACTACTATAGTTTAATTGGTTTGCTATCTCACTAAGACTTAACTCATCGTAAATAATAAGCTCTTTTACTTTCTCAATCTTTTGATTGATAATATATTTTTCTATTGTTATTCCTTCGACTTGGGAAAACAAACCGCTTAGGTAAGAGTAATCTTTGTGTAATTTAGAAGAGAGCACTTCGGAAAGGTTGTATCGTTCATCACCTTTTTCATAATGCACCTGCTCGATTATTATAGTTTTGATCTTCTCTATTAATTTTCTTTTGCTATCGTCCAACAGTTCAAAACCTAATTGCTGCAGTCTGTCCTTTAATAATGTTAGTTGCTTTTCTGTAGGTTCTTTTGATAATGATACTTCGCCCAATCGTATAATAGTGTATGCAAATTTTAATTCATCTAATAAAGACTTAACCGCTAATATGCAGCGATTGCAAACCATGTTTTTGATATATATGTGCATGATAGATTTACAAGGGGTTTTTAATCACTTTTTATGAAAACTACAGAAAAGGAAATTCTGAATAGTATTAAATGGAGTTTGATGATCTTCCTGAATACACTTTATTCTCTCAAATTTTAATTCAAATCTTGCTGACATTGAGGCTTCCGAATATTGCTTTGTTTCTAATCCACTGCATTCTGTTGGACCATTCTCTGAAAAAGTACCGAGTATTAAGTAACCGCCTTTTTTTATTGCATCTTCTGCAATGGAAACATATTTGTAAATCTTGTTATCATTAGTAAGAAAATGAAAGGCTGCTCTATCATGCCAAAAATCAAATTGTAAATCAGGAACAAACTCTGTTACATCTGAAACGATCCAATGTACTTGAGAGGCTTTTGCTCCTAATCTTTCTTTCGCTCTTTCAATCGCTTTGGCTGAAATGTCGAGCACCCAAATATTTTCATAACCTTTTTCAAGCAATGCATCTACAAAGTAACTATCTCCACCACCAATGTCTATAATATTTGCTTTAAGTGGCATCTGAAATAATTCTAAAAACTCAATCGAAGTTTTAGGATAAGGCTGAAACCAGCTTACCTCATCTTCTGTTTTGGTGTCATATATAGTCTCCCAATGTTGTTTTTCATTATCAGGCATTGAAATGGATTTTTGATTTAAAATTAAATAGATAATCTGAATTAGTTAAAAAGCAACTTATAGGGATGAGTGAAATTGTGATACATTAGTTGTTCATTGCTTGTTGAATTTAGAATCTCCTTTTGAACTTCAGCTTCTAAAAGGAAGTTCAGTTAATCCTTAATCTTTACCCTCAACAACTTTATAGAATTAAGGAAAACCAATGTATCGGGAAGCAGGTGAATAGCCGCAGCTTGAACAGGACCAATTATTCTTAATAAAACAAGAATAATTCCAGTGACATGCACCACCCCAACGCCAACGATAATATTTTCCTTAATAGTTTTGAACGCTCTTTTACTAATAGCTCTTGCTCTTGCAATTTTTTCCAACTTGTCCTGCATCAGCACAATGTCTGCTGCTTCCATTGCTGCCTCGGTTCCCATTGCACCCATTGCAATTCCAATATTTGCCTGTACTAATGCAGGCGCATCGTTAATGCCATCACCTACCATTGCTACTTTACTCTTATCTTTTTGTAATTCTTTAATGATATTAATTTTGTCCTCCGGCAATAAATTAGCCCTGTAATCTGTAATGCCTATTTGTTCTGATACGTGTTTTGCAGTTTCAGGATTATCACCTGTGAGCATAACAATATTTTTAATGCCACTTTTTCTTAAACCTGTAATCATTTCTTTTGCACCTTCACGAATGGCATCTGATACATAAAATATTCCGGCTAATTTATTGTCTGCTGAAAGATATATAGCAGTATCCGTTGTATTAACTGTCGTATTGCTCATCCCAACTTTACTTTCTTCCATAAAGGCTTTGTTGCCTAATAAAACTTGTTTACCTTCTATATTGCCTTTCACACCACGTCCTTTAATAACATCAAATTCTTTTGGTTCCGGAACAGTTACTTTCAATTTATCTGCATAGGCAAGAATGGCTTTCGCAAGGGGATGACTGGAACGTCTGTCAACTGCGGCAGCCATTTCTACCAACTGATTCTCATTAAAACTGTTATCAATTATTTCTACTTTGGTTACTGCAGGGCTGCCAACAGTTAACGTACCAGTCTTATCAAAGACAATCGTAGTAACCTTTGCAAGTTCCTCAAGAAATAAACCACCTTTTATGAGGATACCTTCCCTTGCTGCTCTTGCTATTGCGGCAATAGTAACTAATGGTGTTGCCAGTCCAAGTTCTGCGGGAGAAGTAAAGATGAGCAAGGCAATAACAAGCCTTACATCACGGGTGAAGTAATAGACTGCACCAACAAAAATGAATACAATAGGAATAAGCCACGAAGCAATTTTATCTGTAAACTTTTCAATAGGCGCCTGCCCGCTTTCTGCTTCTTCCACTAAAGAAATGATACGGGAAAAAATAGTGTCCTTGCCTGCTTTTGTCATTTCAATATCCAATGCCCCCAGTTCAACAATAGTCCCTGCGAAGGCTTCGCTGCCAACTGCTTTTTCCTGTGGTGTGCTTTCTCCTGTAATTGGTGCCTGATTAACAGAACCTGAGCCTCCGGTAACTTTTCCGTCAATTGGAATTTTTTCTCCTGCCTTAACAAGAATAATATCTCCGATTTTCAAATCACTGATCTGTACTGTTTCTTCCTTACCGCTCTTTTTTACAATGGCTGTCTTAGGTACGGAACCAATTAATTCTTTGATGGAGTTTCTTGCTTTCTCTCCGCTGGCGCTTGCAATGTATTCCGCAATTAAAATAATCATCAGCACAACCGAACCGGCGAGGTATTCTTTACCAAGAACCGATACAATTACGGCGATGGTGATAAATATTTCGGTGCCTATTTTTCTTTCTTTCACCAAATCTGTTGCTGCCACTTTTACTAAGGAGTACAAGCCGAAAGCCATCGCTGCCAACAAAACAGGTAATGGAATAACGTTTAAATAAAACAACAGGCTTGCTACTCCCACAGTGATAATGCGTACGATTTCCCAAAGGAACTGACGAGAGAAAAATGTTTGAGTATAGTTCATGTGATTAGTTTAAATAATTTTAAATGCATCGGTATCAAGTCGAAAAGAGTTTTTATAATCAATGAGCAAGATTGCTGTATAGTTTTGCCTCGTTTCTTTTTTATTCATCACTGGTATTCTTCATTTTCATTAGCAAACTATAAGCGCCTTTAACTACTATTTCTTTTTCGGTTAAAGCCTTTGTACTGTTAGCAGCTATTTCCGTAAAAGCGTTTTGTGTGCTGCCTATTGTTACTTCCGTCATTTCAAAGAGATTTTCCCCTCTTTCCAAAAACACATAATTCTTGTTTCCGTAGCTTACTACCGCGTCAGAAGGAAGAACATAAGCATCATTGTTTTTCAATTCAATTTCTGCATTCATGAAAGTGCCTGGAATAAGCGATTTATCATAGTTGAGAAAGTGACAATGTACTTTAACCGCTCTGTCATCAGAAAAGTCTTTCCCGATTAAAATAATCTCACAAGGATATTTCTTAGTAGGATTGTTATTAGTATAGGCTAAAAGCTTTTGCCCGATATATAGCTTGTTCACGTCTTTTTCAAAAATATCTAAAGCCAGATGGATGTCAGCTGGATTAATAATCTCGAATAGCACTTCGGAAGGGCTTGTATATTTACCGATGTTTACATTTACCTTAGATACAAATCCATTGATAGGCGAGGGTATGTAAATGCTGCGGGATATATTACTTACACTTAGTTTTTGAGGATTGATGTTAATTAGCTTTAATTTTTCAGACAAGGATTTTACTAAAATTTGTTGTGAACTATATTCTGTTTGTGCCTGCTGAAAAACTTTATCACTGCTTGCCTTGCTTAGGTTCAATTCCTTTTGACGATTATATTCCTGCTCAGCAAATGCAAGCCTTGTTTTTGCTGTCAAATAATCCTGCTGCAACTGAATATATTGAGGGTCTTCCATTACCGCAATTGTTTGTCCTTTTGTTACGTGCATGCCGGGTAATAATTTTGATGATTTTAGATAACCGCCTAAAGGAACACTTATTGAAACAATATTTTGGGGAGGCACATCAATTGCTCCGCTTACTTTAAGGCTGGAGGATATATTTCTTAACTCTGGTTTTCCTATAGCTATACCTGCATTCTTTACTTGTGCATCTGTTAGCTGTACTGTTGTTTCAGCAGGCGTTTCTTTACTTTTTACTTCGGTTTTTCTTTTTACTTCAGTCTCCTTATTGCCATTACAAGCATATATGAAAACTGAAAAAAGTATGATCAAAAAAAGTTTCATTGAAAAGTTATTTTGTAATAAATGAATTGATTTCTACAACGCTTTGATTTAAATTCTTTACAGCTTCTGTGTATTGACTTTGAATAGAAATGGCAGTGTTTGTGAGCAGCACCCAATCGAGGTAATTGATCTCTCCATTCTTAAATTGCAGATTGGCTGTTTGAATGATGGTATCTGCATTTTTCAAACCAATACTTTCGTAGTAGTTTATAGTTTGCAGATTTTTGTTGTATTCCTGAATAGCCTGTTCGTAAGCCGATTGCAGTTGTTGCAAGCCTTGCACATAATTATTTTCAGCTAATTGCACGTTGATTTTTCCGGCTGCAATGGTGGCTTTTTGAGCACTCTTAAATAAGGGAATGCCAACACCTAATTGTACAGCCTGAAAACGTTGTGAACCAGAATAAATTTTTCCGTCCGCACCCGATCCTCTTATGGTGGTGCTGTTAAACCCCACAAGCAAATCAGGTAATAATTTCGACTTTTCCAATTCAAGCCTGGAAAGGCTGATTTGTTGTTGCTGCCGTAACTGTTGTATAGATGGATGTTGTTGTAAAAGAGAAGTATCGTTTATTGTCGGAGTATTTAATTGCAGAATATACTCAGCAGGAATGAAGTCATTTTTTGTATTTAACAACAACCTGAACTGCAATTGAAGCACTGAAAAATCTTGCTTTAATTCTCTTAACTGCACACTTATTTGACCTCGTTGTGTTTCAGCAGTTGTTTTTTCCAGGATATTACTTTCACCCACTTTCAGCCGTAGTTCGGCATTTTTTAAAAAAGTGGCAAACAGGCTATCTGTATGTTGGAGTAGTTGCTGCTTTTGCAGCAGGTAAATCATTTGATAATATACTCTTGTTACCTGCCTTTTAATTTCATTCTGCCGGACAGCAATATTTAGTAAACCACTTTTCCATTCTTCTTCATATAAGGCTCTTTGACGTGCATACACTGTCGGAAATTTGATGCTTTGTGTAACGCTTAACCGGTTATCAGCATAAGCACTGTTTATCTGCCCGTATTCAATAGCTGCTGTTGTTTGAGGAATAGTATAACCAGATTTTTTTAACGCTTGTAAATAATCTGCATTAAGCTTTTCGCTTTTTAATGAAAGATTATTACGCAAAGCTGTATCAATTGCTGCCTGTAAAGTAATAGGGGTTTGAGCAGTAGATTTATTTAAAAATGATAAGGAAAGGATGAATACCAGAACAGCCTTTGAAATGATTTTACTTCTCCGCATGGATAGTCCCTTTTCAAAAGTGATATAGAGAATGGGCAATACAAATAAGGTAAGAAAAGTAGCAACCAGTAATCCACCAATAACAACGGTTGCTAATGGTCTTTGTACTTCAGCACCTGCACCACTACTTAACGCCATTGGTAGAAAACCAAGCGAGGCTACCGTAGCGGTCATTAATACGGGGCGCAGACGAACTTTTGTTCCCTGAATAATAATTCTATTTAAATCCGTAAGCCCTTCTTTTTTTAACCGGTTAAATTCTGCAATCAGCACTATGCCATTTAATACAGCTACGCCAAATAGAGCAATAAAACCCACCCCTGCGGAAATACTGAACGGCATTCCTCGTAGCGCCAGAGCAAAAATGCCACCGATAGCTGATAGAGGAATAGCGGAATAAATAAGTAACCCATGTTTTACTGAGTTGAATGCGAAGTAAAGCATCAAAAAGATGAGAAATAATGCCACTGGAACGGCAACTGTTAATCGTTTTTTTGCTGCTTCAAGGTTTTCAAATGCACCACCATAAGTGACATAGTAACCGGGCGGAAGTTTGATTTGTTGTTCCACTTTTTGTTTTAATTCATTTACCATACTTTCTACATCCCTGCCTCGTACATTAAAACCTACTACAATCCTTCGTTGCGCATCTTCCCGCTGTATTTGGTTAGGACCTTCCTGAACTTCCACCTTTGCTACCTGGTTTAACGGAATTTGTGTTCCTTGTGAGGTTGGGATCAATAAATTTTGCACATCTGCTACATCTTTTCTTTGTTCTCCGCTTAGCCGCACCACCAAATCAAAACGTTTTTCCCCTTCATATACTAATCCACTGCTTTGACCTGCAAAAGCCGTATTCACTACTTTGTTTATATCGTTTACATTCAAACCATACTGAGCGATAGCTGCACGGTTATACTGAATGATAATCTGGGGCATTCCGGTAACGGCTTCTATGTATAAACCACTGCTTCCTTCAACCGAATTACTAATGTCTCCTAACTTTTTTGCGAAGAAGGCAAGCGTATCGAGGTTCTCACCAAATATTTTGCAGACAACATCCTGCCTTGCGCCCGTCATCAATTCATTAAAACGCATTTGAACTGGATACTGAAAACCGAAAGTAACACCGGGAATGGCTTCTAACTCTTTAGCCATTTTTGCTTCCAGTTCAGGAAAGCTTTTAGCGGATGTCCATTCTTTTTTATTTTTTAGTATCACCATCATATCGCTTGCATCAATAGGCATAGGATCTGTTGGAATTTCGCTGCTGCCTGTTTTCCCTACAATTTTTTCCACTTCAGGAAATTTCTCTCTTAATATTTTTGATGCTTTTGAAATAGCATTCATAGAGGTTGCGAGACTACTACCGGGAAGTACCCTTGTTTCTACAGCAAAATCTCCTTCTTCTAACGAGGGAATAAATTCACCGCCAAGCAGCGTTAAAACAAAAACGGCAACAGTAAATAATGCGATAGTGGAAGTCAGTATGATTTTTGGAATTTTTAATGCTCTTCCCAATATCTTCTGATAAAACCGTTCTATCTTTCCCATCATCCGGTCTGAAAAAGTTCTTTTGTGCGTAAGCTTTTTGTTTAGAGCCAAGGCACTCATCATGGGAATATAAGTAAGCGAAAGAATGAAAGCGCCGAGCAGGGCAAAGGCTACTGTTTGTGCCATTGGCTTAAACATTTTCCCTTCAATACCTTGCAAACTAAAAATGGGTAGGTAAACAATAAGAATGATGATCTGACCAAAAACTGCACTGTTCATCATGCGGCTGGAAGCATGGTTTACTTCTACATCCATTTCTCCCTGGCTTAATTTATTTATATGGCTGAAATGCTTGCTGTGTGTAAGACGGTGCATTACGGCTTCCACAATAATTACAGCACCATCAACGATCAACCCAAAATCTAATGCGCCAAGGCTCATTAAATTGCCGCTTACGCCAAACACATTCATCATAATAATGGCAAACAACATAGCAAGGGGAATAACCGAAGCCACAATCAACCCGGCACGAAGGTTTCCTAAAAACAATACCAGTACAAATACAACGATTAAAGCACCTTCCAAAAGGTTCTTTTCAACTGTGCTTATGGCATTATTTACCATTTTTGTTCTATCTAAGAACGCATCAATAATTACTCCTTCAGGTAATGTTTTTTGAATTTGAGCAATGCGCTCTTTCACATTCTTTATTACTTCATTGCTATTGGCTCCTTTAAGCATCATTACCACAGCGCCTGATACTTCTTCTTCGCCGTTATAAGTCATGGCTCCATAGCGGGTGGCATTTCCAAACCGCACATCTGCCACATCGCGAATAAGTAAAGGTGTACCTGTAGAAAGGTTTTTTACCACAATGTTTTGTATATCGTCCATTGAGCCAACCAAACCTTCGCTGCGAATGAATAATACGGTAGGTCCTTTTTCAATGTAAGCACCTCCGGTATTTTGGTTATTGTTCTCTAAAGCGGTAAAAATATCAGTGATGGTGATGTTATTAGCTTTCAGTTTGGCAGGATCAACCGCAATTTCATATTGTTTTAAATAACCTCCGAAACTGGCTACATCAGCTATTCCCTGAACGCCTAAAAGCTGCCGGCGTACAATCCAATCCTGGATAGTACGTAAGTCCATAGCTGTATATTTATTTTCATAGCCTTTCTTTGGGCGAACCGCATATTGGTAAATCTCACCTAAACCTGTCGTAACCGGAGCTAATGTAGGAGTGCCAAATTCTTTAGGAATTTGTTCCTGAATTTGTTGCAGTCGCTCGGTTACCTGTTGCCTTGCCCAATAAACGTCAACACCTTCATTAAATACAATGGTAACAACAGATAAGCCAAAGCGGGAAAAGCTTCGGATTTGCTTTAAGCCGGGAATGTTACTGTTTATTTGCTCAACCGGAAACGTAATGAGACGTTCTATATCGGGTGCGCCAAGCGATGGGGCGACTGTTATGACCTGTACCTGATTGTCTGTAATATCCGGTACAGCATCAATAGGCAATTTTTTTACTTCATAAATGCCAAATCCTATAAGGAATAGCGTAAATAGTCCTATAATAAGCTTGTTCTTTATAGAAAAGCTAATAATCTTATCTAACATAAAATAAATGGCGTTCCGAAAGACTTACGTCTATCAAAAATGAATGGAGAATTTTTAAGAAGAATTATCAAGTGGGCACACTTATCCCACTAACACCGGAGGTCCCCTGAAAGGGGTAGATTCAGAATACGAAGAGAAAGGAAAAGAAAAGGAATAATTATCAATGTGTTTTAAAGGCGGTTCATAAAGCTTGCGAACAAGATGTTGAACAAAAGGCAATACATCATTATAAAAACTGACTTTTTGGGCTTGATAAGTTGGAGAAGAGGCTTCATAAACTACAGTATTCCCCTTGTCATGTTGGAAAAACGAAAAAGCGTGTCCTAAAACACTATCGTCTGTATCATCATGGTCATCATCAGGAATGGCAAAGCGACCTATGTCTCTTCCTTCGTGATGATGGTGAGGTATAATGCTATGCGCAAAAATAATAGCAAAAGCACATAGCAAAAAAGACGATATGAAACGTTGCCTTAACAAAACAAGCCGCAAAGATAGTTTTTCCACACTATAATTTAAAAAAGGATTTCTTTCTACAAACTTTCCAGTATAACCTTATTAGCTTTAAATATGAATTATTTTACTCTCCTTAACCCCGCTTTCAGGAATTATTGTTTTATTGCCGCCTAAAATATGCAACTGCTAAGCAAAGAAGAAAAATCATTGCATTAAACATTACATTTTTCATTTCTTTTTGCACATTGTATTTTACAGCTCTTTTGTAGTGAATGATTGCTGCAAAAGGCATAATAAAAGAAAGGCAGATTGCTGATACTGGAGTTAGAATAGGATATAAAGATAATAGCCAGGGCAGAATTAAACCAACTGCTCCTAATACTTCAGCAATACCTATGAAGCGAACAAACCAAATTGGTAATCCTTGTATACCGGTTTGCCCCATTGCAACGAGTTTTTGAATAGGGAGAAGTAATTTACAAATGCCAGAGTATAAAAATGTAAATGCTAAAAATGCCTGAAGAAACCAGAGTATTATATTCATATTTTTTTGCAAAAGTGTAAATAGGCTTTTTATTTTAAAGTGTTCGGTTTGTCAAAATTTTTTTCACATTTTATGCAATTTTTATTTTATCAGTAAGCGATTTCAATTTTGGTTCTAAATGTTTTTGAGTTTTCAATGCTGCTCAACATATAATGTGCAAGGTCCGTCCGTGCAATGCTGAAGGGTCGCTTGATGTGGGAGTGAATAGCAACCCTGTATTTTCCTGTCATTCTTTTATTTGTGAGCCTTGCTGGTCTTAGTATTGTCCAGTCAAGATTGCTGTTCTCCACTTTTGTTTCCATTAAACGCATATCGGTATAGGGAGCTTTTAGTATCCTTTGTAATACTACTGTGGTTAATGCACGGATAAAAAAGCCCATTTCTTTATTTGTATATAATGCACCTGCTGAAATGCAGACGAGCCGTTTTACTTCTGTTTTATTCATTGCTGAAATAATATTTTGTATTCCTTCGGAATAAATTATTGTTGGTTTTGTACTGGTTCCCGTGCCGATACAGGAAATGACTGCCTCTTTTCCTTTTATTTCTTTTTCATAAGTTGAGGATTGCAGAACATCGCCTTTTATAGTTTTTAAGCAAGGGTGTAGCAGATCAAAAGCACTAAGATTACGGACTATTGCAGTTACTTCATATCCTTTTTCAAGGGCTTGTTTAACTACTTCTTTACCTGTGCCGCCAGTTGCACCAAACACGATTATTTTTTTCATATTTATTTAATAATTTGTAAGGTCATTTTAAGATGATTTCCTGTAGAAGCAAATTATTATTTGTGACATTATTCTTATTTATCGTGTTTGGGTTGCAATTCTCTGACCTCTACACTTCCGCCAAAATTTATTCATTTTCAAATTTATTATAGTAATTAAAATTATTATTTATGTTAAGCATTTAGTAATGAAATCTTTCTATTTACAAGACCGCTTTGTCTGTCTATTAAGCAGGTTCAATGGGAATGTAAATTTCTCTCTCAATATTGGAATAGGGTTTCGTTAAAGGATTTTTTGATAAAATTTCAAAGGCATAAGATTGTTTTATTCTGTAAGGACTTTGGGGCAACCATAATTCGTAGAAGGCATGAAAAGCCTGAAAAGTTTGACGAATATCCCCGGTTAATTTGAAGACGGCAAATTTACCGCCTTCTATTTCTGTTGTACTCATATTTTTTGATGGTGACTGATAAGATTGAAGTGTAACCGCCGCCTGATAAAGCCTTATGTGTGGGTTTATTATTCCTATAAACTTTGTTTCGGAGGTAAGTAAATCGTGAGCATCGGCTTGTTGAATTATTTTTCTAAAGCCTTCCTGAAATTTATTTTTATCCAACATAGGAGTGTTTACGAAAACAGCACGAATAGAAGTGATTTTGTTAACTGTAACCTTCAAATTCTTTGTCCAATATTTTGGGTCATGTTCTTCAGTTAAAAAATGAAAATCGGTATTTTTCTTTAAGTTAAGCGATTGCCGAAATGCAATGTGTTCCTTCAGCGAAAGATTTCTTAATTCATCTGCCGAAATGCCAAAATAGTTTTTGAAAGCACGGGAAAAGGTTGTCGGTGAAGCCAAACCGCTGTCTAATGCAATTTCAGTAATTGATTTCTGGCGATGAGTAATTAAGAAGTGTGCTGAATTTTCCAAACGCATTCTGATAATAAATTGCTTGGGGGTTTCTCCTGTTACTTGCTTAAAAATTTTTTGGAAGTGAAACGGCGAATAATTGGCAATGCCTGCAAGTTTGCTTAATGAAAGTTCACCTGTCGGATTTTTCAAAATAAAATTTACAACTGCATTTATTCTTTTACTATATTCTTTTTGTACTTCTTTATTCAGCATCATTTCAAAGTTAAATCAATTGGATTTTGTAAATTTTAAATTAGTGGTTCATACCATTGCTTAAGTGCTTAGCCATAAAAAGTACGAGCAAAATTACCAGCCCGATTATTATATAAAGTCTCCATCTTTTTTTGGTTGCATTTTCTTCTGCCGTAACTGTGTGTTCTTTATCATTTCGTCTTCCGAATTGGATTTTGCCCGAAGGTTTATAAACCGAAATTGTGGTTATGGCGAGTAAAACAAGTAACGCAAGAATGGATTTTGTCCGGAGCATAATTCCTATATACTGGAGTTCCGTAATGGAAAATAATGTCATAGATGCCAGCATTGCTCCCTGACTGATAGATTGCATATGCACTAACAATAAGATTGTACATCCAATTGTGAGAAAAAATTTTGTTGCAATCCAATAGTGTTTGAATAATCCCCATGGCGTGAAGAGTGCTTGAGTTAATCCTATAATTAATGAACCAAAACAGAAGGGAAGGATAACATACCATCCAAGCAAATCCATAGCAATGTATGCAGAACGAATTATTTGAATATCTTGACTTTTTAAAGCCCATACGTTAAGAACGACAAATGCAGCCACCGCACCAAACCAGCCAATTGAAAAAGTTATGTGTGCTACGAATAGTATTTTGCGGAAACTGCGAGATAATGTCATTGCTTTTATTTGTGTTTTGTTCTTTCAAAAGAAAAGGGCAATTGGTTTTCAACTGCCCTTTTTTTGAAAAGCACGATTATTTTTTCGCAATCGTGGCTGTTTCCGCTTTTACTACTTTTACTGCCTTCTCCGATTTGAGTTGCTGGCACGGTTTACCAAAGGGGCATTCATGAGCACTGCTAAGATGTAATGCCGCCCCACTAGCCAGAATTACAGCCGAAGCGATTAACAACACTTTTGTTTTCATTTTTTTTAATTGAAACGGTTAATAATTGGATTACCATTACAAACGTCTGTATTATGTCCTAAAAAGTAATTGCAAAATCAGGGAAACACTTTGCAAATCTTGCGATTAAGGAGGGTAGTGTTTAAAGGAGATGCATGGAATAGTTCTTTGAACTTCCTTGCCAAAAAACGGCAATTGCTTTTTGATTTTATTACGATTTTTCTCCGATATCTGAGTGTTGTCTATTTACCTACCAATCACATTCATTATTTTCTTTTGGATTTGAAGCTTGCTTTATTTTTAATATTTATAGCCCGGCTCAGATAAAAATAATTTATTTTTTATTTTACGTAATTGGTTTTGAACTTCCATAGTACCCAATAATGGTGCGTCGGCGAAACTGACGCAGCATATAAGAAGCAACCACAAGACCCGTAAAAATGATTGGCGCTATTAACGCTTCAATGCCATCGCCCACTGCCAGATGAGAGGCTATTGCTCCCGTCATGTTGAAGAACATACCTGCGTAAGCCCACTCTTTTACCAAAGGAAAACGTGGGGTAAGTACAGCCATTGCCCCCAGCACCTTCCAGACACCTACGATTACAGAGAAGTAACCTGGGTAACCAAGATGCTTTATAATTTTAAAGAAGGGTTCTAGTTGCAGAATGTCCATCACACCCCCTACAGCGAACTCTAAGGCGACAAGCATTGTGGTGACCCAATAGGCGATAGTCTTTATTTTATCCAACCTTATTTCCATAATGCTTAATTAAAACAAAAGATGCAAGGTCACTCTTTAGTCTGATGAACCATTTGCAAAATTGGGGAACTACTTTGCAAATCTTGCGATTATTGTGTCGGTGTAAAAGTCTTAGTGGTTAAGTAGCTATCCCTTTGTAAAGCTCTTTGGCTTTTGTCGCAGTCCGTGTCAAGTTATTCTGGAGTGTCTCTGGAAGCACGGTCTATAGACTGTTGGGCATAACAAATTAATAGCTGTGTAAATGAATTTTGTTTAAATGTATTCTTTTTTGCCGTTCCCTTTCGGGCCGCGCTTTCCACTCCAATCTTCTCCGAAGGATTTCCGCTGCAATCCCTAACGGTAGCATTAAACATATTGAAAAGCAAGAGTTGCTAAAGTTGGCAAGCAATGCGCCAAACCGGTACAGTACTTCCTTCGGAACAACTGCACCGTCCTTCGGATGCTTTGCAGTTTGTCACATTGCTTGCTTTATTGGGCATTACACTTCACTCCATCCGCTACATTGCATTCCGCTTCTTCCATTCAGTCAAATGCAACCTGCTAAAATTTTCCTTCGGATGTGTTTTTGCGGTAGTAGTAGAATAAATGTCCTTATTTTATTTTTCATACTTGGACAAAAGTATTATGCATGATTGCTGGAAATCTTCAGAAATTTTATGTAAACTATAACCATAAGTGTTACAACGGCTGTTACAATAAATGTTACCGAAGCACCGAAATTAAACCAGAGAAACCCAGCCAGGCTGCTTGCAATCATAGCGCAGATACTTTGAAACCCTGTAAATGTTCCAATAGCAGTAGCAGTGTCTTTTTTATCGGTGATATTGGAAATCCATGCCTTTGAAATACCTTCTGTTGCTGCAGCATAAACTCCGTATAAAAAGAACAAAGCAAAAAATACATACAGGTTAGTGTTATAAGCCATTCCTAAATACACCATCGCAAATAGTACAAGACCAAACACAAACACTTTTTTCAATCCTAAACAATCCGCAAATATACCCAACGGGTAAGCAAAGACTGCATAGACCAGGTTATAAAAAATGTAAGTTCCAATAGTCGCTGTATCGCTTAATCCCGCATCTTTTAATTTTAATAAAAGAAAAACATCCGAACTGTTAACCAATGTAAACAATAGCAGCCCTATCACTAATTTGCGATACTGTTCGGGACTTGTCTTCCAGTACCGGATAAAGTCAAAGAAAGAAGTTTTTATCCTGCTTTCTTTAGGCACAGGTTTTTTATCTTTTAAAAGAAAGGTAAAACCTATGGCAACAATACCAGGAATGAATGCTATATAGAATAAGGTTTTATAATGCTGCGGATAGAAATAAAGAAACAGCAAGGCTGATAATCGACCTATAACAGCTCCTAAGGTATCCATAGACCGGTGAAAGCCAAAAACCGTTCCTTTTGTTTGTGGCGTAGCTTCATCTGATAACATGGCATCCCTGGCTCCGGTGCGTATGCCTTTGCCTAAACGGTCAACCGTACGGGCGGAAAAGATCCAGATTGGAAAGGTGAGGACTGCCATCATAGGCTTGGATATGGCGCTTAACAGGTAACCCCAACGTACAAAAGGCAGACGCCTTCCCATATTATCGGAGAGTTTTCCGAAATAACCCTTGCTTAAACCGGCTGTAGCTTCTGCAAAACCTTCCAGAACGCCTATCAGGACAATGGAGAAGCCAATGCTCTTTAAATAGATGGGCATGACAGGATAGAGCATTTCGCTGGCAACATCTGTAAACAGGCTTACGAGCGAAAGAATCCAAATGGTACGCGTAATGATTTTACCTGAAATTCGGTTCTGCATCATTAAAATTTGATAGAGATTACAACTTGATTTTTATTCCTGCATTAATCACTGCCCCGTCCAAAGGTGCATACACATCCCGGAATACCGGATTGGTAACGGTGCCGGTATAAATGCTATCCCAGCGTGTTTGCCTGCGGTCTGTAAAGTTCTCTGCATTGACAAACAGGTTTAGATGCTGCCACATCTTTTCAAACAGGAAACCATACATCATATAGCGCTTTCCTATTGTGCCGTCTGAAAGCTGCTGATTGCTTACGTACAAACCTTCAATCCCGATCCTGTAACTGCGCTCAGCTTCCCACATCAAAACTGCGTTTACTCTATGCCGGCTGGTAAGAGGCTGCCAGTTAGTGGTATTATTGAAATGCTGGTCGGCATCCGTATAGGTGTAGCCAACAAAACCATGCACATCTTTCCACCCAATTCTAAGATTTGTTTCAGTTCCTTTGGTATCAATATAACCGTTGGCATTGGTAAAAGTGTTGCCTTGCAAGATAAGGGGTTTGTTCAGGTAGGTATAAAAGAAAAGCTGGTTGATGCTTAGCGAGACTTCACCAATATGGGTTCTGAAATTCACATCTGCATTGCCGCCATAGCTTTTTTCTGCCTGTGTATTACTGAATGATACCGGCTGAATGCCAGAGTATCCCCTTTCTTCCGCTTCTTCTGAAAACGGCGAGGGCATTTTATAGCCCAATCCACCGCCAATGCGGCTTGTCCAATGCTCGTTTATTTTAAACAAGGCATTTATCCTCGGCAGAATAAAGACGCCTTTCAGTTTATCGTTGGTTGAAGGGGTGTTGTAATCAACTCTCAGCCCTGTTTCCAGTGCAACCCATTTGGCTGCGTTGAACGTGTTTTGCGCAAATGCACCAATCGTGGTGAGCTTATAATCCAAACTGGCAGTGTCAGGTGATGCAAAATTATCTGTCCATACATTCAGACCTGCAATCCATTCTGTTTTATTTTTAGTATGGGAATAATTGAACTCACTGAAGGATGAAACCTGTTGTCCGTTGAAATTTGAATAAGGTTGTAAAAGCTTTCTGTCAAAGAAGCCAACGCTATTCTTGAAATTGATTTTGCTTTGTTCATTTATTTCATGCGTAAAAGAAAGCTGAGTGGATACCCGTAGCGTTTTGTTGCGTTCAAAATACCGGTGAATACTGTCTGCTTGTCCTTTAAGTACTTTTAAGTCACCGCCGTAACGATTTTCATAAATAGTGCTCACACCAAACCAGCCGGTTGTCTTTTTATTGAAGTAAAAAAATAATTTTGGATTGAAGGTAAATCTGTTTGTTTGCGGAATGGCTGTCAGTTCAATGCTTGCCGGGTCATAAGGTGCGTTGTAATTATACGAACCGAAAATGGTTGTTCCGATTTTTTTCCAACGTTGAGAATAGAAGCTGCTGCCATCAAAACCTTTTGCTGAAGTTGCATTAAGCAAAATATTAAATTCTCTCTTTTCGCCTGGTGTTTTTGAAATCAGGTTCACTAAGCCAGCTATAGCGCCGCCTCCATAAAGGGTAGAGGCACTGCCTTTAATAAATTCCACCTGTTTTAAATCCAGCGGAGCAATCTGCATGACGCTCAATCCGCCTGAAAAGCCCTGGTATAAGGGCATGCCATCACGCAAGAATTGGGTATATCTTCCGTCAAGTCCCTGAATGCGAATATTGGCGGTGCCGCTCACGGCTGAGGTTTGCTGTGTGGCAATACCCGTGCTTTCATTGAGCAGCATTTTAATGTCCCCAGGCTTCATGGAACTTTTTTCATCCAGTTCTTCCAGTGTTATAGCCTCTACTCTTGTGGGAATATCCCGAATGTTACGGCTGCTTCGTGTGGTTTGAATAATCACTTCACCTAATTCTGTTCCGATAGGCTCTAAATCTATAGTGAGAACTTCTTCAGGATTTGCGAGTGGAAACGAAAATGTTTTTTTATAATCCTGATAACCGATATATGAAAATTTGATTGTAAAATTTCCATTCGGAATGTTCCTGATTTGCAGGGTTCCGGTGCTGTCTGAGGATGCCCAAATATTTAGTGCCTCGATGTGTGCAGTCGCACCGATTAAGGTTTCTTTGCTTTTTTCATCTTTGACAATTGCCCTAAAATTATTTTGGGCATAGGTTAGCTGGCTGCAGGTCACAGCCAACACTATTAGTAAATGTTTCATTGGTTACTATTTGATTACAACTTAAAGAGATACAAAAAGATTTACTTTCGCATAACAGAGTAAACCTAAAGCAAGGCAAGTAAGACAATCAAATCAGTAAGACTAAATGACGTAGATAAAGCCGCTGAGGTGGGTCGGGATCAGCAGCAAAATGATGAATATATATTTGTTGTGAAAAGGGTTCTGCAAATTCAAATGGATTATAAGAGGTTAAAATGGCAGGCGTAAAGGCAATATGAAAATTCTGATGAGTGTCAGACTTTGAACAAATGTAGGTATGAGTTTCCTTACTATAATTCTGCCTGCATTCCTTGCTGTCTAATTCCAGTGCTGAAAACAGGTAACCTATACCCGTTAGCAATAAAATTAATATCAGCAGTTTTCTTTTCACTCTGTAAAGGTACGATTTGCCAATTAGAAGTATTAGTTAATCCACCTTTAAAACTTCTTTGCCGTTCCCCTTTGGGTCGGGCTTTCCACTCCAATCTTCTTCGAAGGATTTCTGCTGCAATCCCTAACAGTAGTGCTAAAGAGGTTAAAAAGCAAGAGTTGTCTAAGTTGGCAAGCAATGCGCCAAACCGGTACAGTACTTCCTTCAGAACAACTGCACCGTCCTTCGGATGCTACGCAGTTTGTCACATTGCTTGCCGTATTGGGCATTACACTTCACTCCATCCGCTACATTGCATTCCGCTTCTTCCATTCAGTCAAATGCAGACTTATAAATTTCCTTTAACGGCTATTAACATAGAGAAAAGATAAGCAAGTATTAAAAACTTCGGAATTAAAACACTTGTATGTTTTGATGTTGTAAGGTTATTGTATCAGACATCATTCCTGCAACCGTGCCGCAAATATAATGTCCTGTTCCGAGCGTACGAAAGTCTGCACTTCGCTGAAGCTTCGTTTGCCTGACGGTTTCAAAAAAAAAATCTCCACCCTTTCATCTCTTTTTCTTTCATCTGCATCTTTTCCCTTCATCTAATCAAATACATCAGCAGTATAAATGGGTAGTATTTTTTTCTTAAAAACTTTCTCCCGCCTCCACAGGACTAATTGCTGGTCGCTATCGGTGAATGAATGAGGCACTATGCCGAATGTATTATTCACATTAAAATGACAATTATGAAACAGCAACAACATTTCACAAAAAGGGATGTGTACCAGGAAGTAACACAGCAGGTCATATCGGCGTTGGAACAAGGGCATATTATCTGGAAGCAGGGATGGAACAATTTAGGATTACCCAAAAACATAGCAGCAGGTAATCACTATCGGGGTTGGAATTTGTTTTACCTGAATTTTATCGCTCTTTACAAAGGATATAAAACGCCTTACTTCATTACCTATAAACAAGCGCAGGATTTAGGCGGTAATATTCGCAGAGGTGAAAAAGGATACCAGATTGTTTATTGGGCATTAGTTGACAATAGAAACAAAACTGTTACGATTAGAGATGCTGAAACAGGCGAAGAAACCGAAGCGCATCCTCAATACCGTGTTCCTAAGTTTTATGTCGTTTTTAATATTGACCAGACCGAAGGCATAGAATTTCCAACGGTGGAAACACTATTTCAGAACAAAGCGGATAAGCTGGAGGCTTGTGAACAGATTATTGATAATATGCCTAACCGCCCAAAAGTCAGGAATGCCGGAGACAAGGCTTATTATAGTGTTACAACAGACAAAGTAACTATGCCTTTGCCGGAACTCTTTTATGGCATGGAAGAATATTATTCTACACTCTTTCATGAGCTTGCCCATAGTACCGGACATGAAACCCGCCTTAACAGGAAAGAGCTAAAAGAGCATGATGGTTTTGGTGGAGAGAACTACAGTAAGGAAGAATTAACTGCGGAACTTACCGCCGCTTTTCTTTGTGCCATTAGCGGCATAGAACAAAAGACCCTTACTAACAATGCCGCTTACATTCATGGCTGGCTAAAAGCTTTAAACAACGATAATACTCTCATTCTAAAAGCAACTTCACAAGCACAAGCCGCAGCCGATTTTATACTAAATCATAGAGCCCCCATACAAAAGGAGGAAGCCGAATTATTACTTCAAGCATAACAGGTTAAGTGTATTAAACCACCTTAATTTTCTCACACTAAATACTACCAAAATGAAACCTTTAGATAATTTAAATAATGTTGAGAGGGCTAAACTATTACATGAATTATTTCCAGATGAAATCTCTGCCGTCCTTAAATATGTTAAAAGCCTAAGTATAACGATAGAGGAAGAAAAAGAAATGTTGATGAGTAAATGGGATAACCAGTTATTTTCTTTTGCCTTTTGGCTTTCGCTGGCGAAAGATGCGGAAAAGAAAATAGACCAATATGGCGAAAAGCTGCATAAGAGCAGTAGGTTATTTGCAGACCAGTTGTTCGATGGATATAGGGCGTTGTATTTATCCCATTGCTTAACTCAGCTTATAAGCCATCAACAGCATCAAAATAGAAAATTTACGAAGGCAGTAGAACTCTTATTTACCTGAAGATTTAAAGCAGGGAACGAGCCGCCATTTTAGTCGGCTCGTTTATTTTCAAATTTGAAGGATTTAAAGTTTTGATGAATTGGTAAAAAGATGCTGTAATGATAATTCTATAAAAGTTTACCGCATTAATCATTAAAGCAAAGTTAGGCACAGGGCTGCTGTAGCGTCCAAGAAATTCCGCCATAAACACAAATGCCGCCTGCACAATGCCATCATTTATTGCGTTGCTTCTTGGACTTTATTGCCCTGTGCCTGTGCAGTGCTCCATAATTAATTTTTAAACTTTTAAATGATTGAGTTATGGAAAGCACATTGATCCCATCAGCACTTTACCAGGTAGCAGAAATTGAACTGGTGTATAAGACAAAGGGTAAAATATCTGAAAGACCACAAATAAAAACTTCTTCAAATGCTTATGAGGTTTTAAAGAAATCATGGGATGAGAATAAAATTGAGTTTGTTGAGCAATTTAAAGTGATGTTATTAAACAGGGCTAACAAAGTCTTAGGTATCTACGAAGTATCTACCGGAGGCATTTCCGGTACTGTTGCAGATATAAGACTAATTTTTGCAGCCGCTATAAAATGCAATGCAAGCTCAATTGTTCTGGCTCATTATGCAAAGCAAATGGTTATGTAAAGTATTTATTTGAAACCCTTTTTAGTCCTATCCCCTTTAACTATTCACTTTACATAATATTTCCCTTTTAAAATTTGTCTGGTAGAAGATAATTCTTACCTATTGAATTATTTACCATAAAAGCATCTACTATGACAAAAAAGATTATTGATTTTGACCAGCTGATTTTGGATGGAAGGAATTACTTAATTAAAAATCTACATTACCGAGAACAAACGACCTACAACTACCAGGGAAACTGGAGGCAAATAACCCGCTACATGAGGGGAAGAAATATTTCTGTGTACAGCGTTAATACTGAACGGGAAATTTTGTTTGACCGGTTTAAGAATCGCCCGATGAACTCTCTGAGTCACTATGAGAAATCATTTTACAACAGTGTCAAAATGTTCACAGAATTTGTATTAACGGGTGATATTACAATCTCTCCGAGAATGGTCAGGAACATTTATGTTTTTAAGGGCGCAATCGGTAAGTTTATCTCAGAATTTATCTTGCACAAAAAAGAGCTCAGAACATCCCATCATACACTGCGTAGTTACAACCGTTATCTTTTTCAGTTCAACAATTATTGCATCGAAAAAAAACTCGTAAAAATTAATCAGGTAGATTTAGATTTAATTATAAGTTACATACGAGACATCAGCCGAAGGAAGGGATATCCTGTGGGGATGGTTTTGTCGGTTATACGAACTTTCGTAAAATATCTTGGTGAACAAAAAATAATCCCGGATAATTTTCATGACAAGATTCCCAAGCATAAGCGGATAGATCAGCCAAAACTTCCATCAACATACACTAAAAAGGAAATTAATAAATTACTCCAATCTATTGAACGGTTTAGTGCAATTGGTAAGCGTAACTATGCTGTTATTCTTATGGCGGCGAGACTGGGGCTTAGGGCATCAGATATTGCTTGCCTGAAATTTGAAAACCTAATTTGGGATACCTCTGCAATTAAATTGAATCAGGTAAAAACCGGAAGGGAGTTGATTCTTCCGTTATTACCGGACATTGGCAATGCAATTATTGACTATATCAAATACGGCCGGCCTGAATCTGAAGAACCTTATATCTTTTTAACTCAAAAGCCGCCATATAGCCGTTTTGAGTCAAGCAATGTAGTGACCCACATTGTTCAACGTGCTTTTTTAAAAGCCGGTCTTGCAACAAAGGAAAGAAGGTTTGGAGCGCATGCACTGCGACACACTTTAGGTTTTAGAATGTTGGAAGAAAGTACTGTGTTACCCGTCATATCCGAAGTGCTGGGGCACAAGAGCACTGAATCTACACGCTATTATCTGAGAATAGATCTTCAATCAATGAAACAATGCATGCTTGATGTCTCACCAGTGCCAAAAGAGTTTTATACTCAAAAAGGAGGGCTTTTTTATGCGTAAAAATTATAGCAGTGTCTATGCAAGGCATATAGAACAGTTCGTAAAAATGAAGCATGCTCTCGGATTTAAATTTGTTACACAACAGGTCATTCTTTCCCAATTGGATGACTTTGCAATACTTCAGAAGGAAAAGTCTTCTTTAATAACAAAGCAGTTTGCGGACAAATGGAGTAAAAAAAGACCAAATGAATCAGAATTATACAGGTATACCAGAATCAGCATACTGGCACAGTTCTCTAAATACTTGTGCGGTAATAAAATCAAATCTTTTATTCCAAAACTTCCGCCATATCCTGCAAGTACTTTTATTCCTTATATCTACACTCCTGCAGATATGGAAGCTATCTTAAAGGCAAGTACCGAATTACGAATACGCCAGGCAGTGATGGACTCCAGTATTATGTGTATGCCCACCATAATAAGGATGCTTTATGCTACCGGCATCCGTATTAATGAAATGCTTTCTCTAAATGATGAAGACGTAAATACCGAAGATCAGTATCTGAAAGTTAGAGACAGCAAAAATGGAAAGGAACGTATAATCCCTATATCGAAATCTCTGGCGAAAGCCTGTACACAATACCGGCATTATCGAAATAAACTGCCTTTACCAAAACGGGCTACCTATTTTTTTACTTCTCTTAACGGCAACAAATGTGGATATGGTTCGGTTACTTCATGGTTCAAAGAATGTTTGCGACAAGCAGCTATACAATGTGCAGACAACGGCTTGCCCCGCATACATGATCTCAGACACACCTTCGCTGTGACATCTCTTTCCAATATGGCGGCGGAAGGCATAGATTTATACGCTTCGCTACCGATATTATCCACCTATTTGGGTCATCAATCAATAGGCGCAACTAATCATTATGTGCGATTGACCGCAAATATGTATCCTGACCTGATTAAGGAATTAAATATCACATGCTTAAATGTTTTTCCAAAATTTAAAAATTATGAAGCCAACTAATTTTTCTAAATACATCACAGATTATATATCCAGGTATTTGCCCGGTGAGAAAGGGGCAAGTGTCAACACTATTACAGCTTACAGGGATACATTTGTTTTATTAATCTCTTTTTTTGAATCTGTAAAAAGAATAAGAGTCGAAAAACTTACATTAGAGAAAATCACTAAAGAAACTATCATAGATTTTTTAAAATGGTTGCAAGAAAAAAGGCAATGCAGCAACTCGACAAGAAACGCACGGTTAGCTGCGATACACTCATTTTATACATACCTGCAAGGCGAAGTATTGGAACATCTGCACGAGTGTCAAAGGATATTGTCTGTCAAGTGCAAAAAACAGCCAAAAGAAACTATGACATACATGACCGTTGATGGTATGAAATTATTGCTTGAGCAACCGGACATTGCCACTAAGAAAGGAAGACGGGACTTAACCCTATTATCGTTAATGTATGATAGCGGTGCGAGGGTTCAGGAAGTTATTGATCTGACTCCTTCGATGCTTCGTTTAGGCAACCCTCCAACTATAAAAATCATGGGTAAAGGCAATAAGGCCAGATTGGTGCCATTGCTTGATGCGCAAATCGAGCATCTGAAAAACTATCTTACTGAGCACCGTCTTAACGAGCCAAGTGCAAATGCCTATCCGCTGTTTTTTAACAGCGGAAAAGAGAAATTAACACGAGCGGGCATAAACCATATAGTTCAAAAGTATTGTCATGCAGCAAGGATCAAGAATGAAAGCTTTGTTCCAAAGAAAATTAGTTGCCATTCTTTACGACACTCTAAAGCGATGCATCTTCTTCAGGCAGGAGTAAACCTGGTTTACATACGTGATATACTTGGGCATGTATCAATACAAACCACAGAAATATATGCAAGAGCAGACTCAAAGCAGAAGCGTATTGCTTTAGAAAAAGCCTATGTTAATTTAAACCCGAAGGAAAAACCACTCTGGCAAAATAACCAGAATCTGATTACATGGTTAAAATCATTCTAATTATTATGTAAAGTAAAGGAAGGACTTTCTTCGATCTACATAGAATAGTTGCTCCTTTACTTTACATAACCATTTGCTTTGCATAATGACTTTTATGTAAAGTTTTACATAAAGGTCACAATCACCCATCATCAAACACAAAACCAAGTGAGGCAGATATACACCTTACCCGCAGGATAAAAGAAGCAGGTAAGCTTCTGGATATTAAGGTTATAGACCACATTATTGTAACCGTTGAAAACTATTATTCATTTGCAGACGAAGGGGAAATTTAATCCCCTTTTCCTCCTTTTTTTGTCTTTTGCAAGGAAAGAATTTGGTAATTTTATTTTTAAACATCAAAAGTTTTTGCTATGAAAATACTAACAGTCGTACTCCTGACCGCCTTTTTAATAGGTGGTTGTACTTCAAAAGAAGAATTAAGCCGTGAGAAGGCTTCCAGTCTCATAAAGGGAGCTATGAAATATCCACGGGTTATTGACTATGATGTTTATTCCAGCGACCCCGAATTTGCAAAAATGGCTATTGATAAAGGGCTTGAAAAAGAGGGATTGGTAACTGTGCAACGTACTCAAAAGTTAGGAGATGTCGGCAAGCCTTTAGTTGAATTTACAAGTAAAGCGCAACAATACTTATTGTCTACTTCGGAGAAGGATAAAGCCATCCACGTTCAAAAAGTAAAGCTCGCCGATGAAGACCTGGTAGAAGTAACAGGTATCAAAACTATGGAAGATGGTAAGCAGGCAGTTGCAGAATACACGACAGCATATAAAAATGTCAGCGGTTTTTCAGCATTAACCGACATCAATTTTAATAAGACTGCTACGCATAAAGCTAACTTTGCCTTGTATGATGATGGCTGGAGATTAGAAAAGAAATAGGAAAGCTATTCTGTTGCAGACACTGTTACGACGGCTCACTTTTATATTTATGACTGCAGGCTTAAATATGCTTAGTATAGGTACGCTTTATACGATTGTTTGGATGAGTTTATTTCATCTTATCGGAAATTGGCATGCTGAAGGCACTTCTTATGGTGAAGGACAGGATGCTAATAATCCAGAGGTATCTGGAGTAACATGGGTAAGCGATGAACTTATGAATGGCTTCCAGGAAACTTTTTTGTATGGCATAAGTGGGATCCTAAAACTGGAAATAGTTCTTTTATAGGTACTGAGATTATTGGTTATGATGAAACAAAAAAAGAATTCTATTCTTATTTTTTTGACAATGGCGGTAATCATCCATTTTATATTGCAACAGCAGAAGGCAATGACTGGAAGTTTTTTGAAAAAAATACAGAAGCGAAGATTACAATTAATAATGATACAATTACTTTTAATTGGGAGTGGAAACATGATGGAAGTGATTGGTTGCCTCTGTGTAATTGCGTAGCTAAAAAAATAAAATAATTAAGCACTAAGAATAAAACTACCGCCAAACAATAGGTTCTGCGTGATGGCGGTTGACGAATAAATGCTCATCATCTGTTTTCCAATTAAGGTTTTGTGTTATATTCGACTGACCATTCGCTATTGCCGCCACCAACGAAGCTTGAGCCGTTTGTTGCAATTTTAAAAAACCTTAGATGGACAGAGAGCAAGTATTTCAATGGCTTCAAAAGAAAGACTTTAAAAGCCTAATCAGTTTTCTTAAGAATGGACAAAAAACGGTTGATGAAGACCCTATTTTACAAACTGCGGTAGGGCATTTTTTTACTGAACTTATTTCATCTTCAGGCAATAATCAAAACAGTGACACAGGTGAAATCTTCAGCCAACTATACATGCTGCATCATGGAAAATTCTTCACTTTTCCAGACAATCAATTTGAGCTAATCGTAACACAACTTTGTGAGCGAACAAAAAACTTGGAAGAAGCTTTTTTCTATGCCTTAAAGTTTCCTGATAATCCAATTTGCTTAAAGATTATAATCGAATATAATGAAAATAAGCCCCAAAAAGTGGAGCATTCACAAAGTGAAAAAATTCAAGTAAATGAAGTAAAAGTAAATGCTCACAATCTTACAACAGGTATATTTAATTCAAGACAGGAACGGTTATTATTCTTTGCTCTTATAAATTGCTATCCTAATTATTTTATTTATCCTAATGTTGCGTTAAGTACAATTATTAATTCTTCTTTGATTGACCAGGTGATTGAGCAATCAGAAAAACGATTTTTCTTTAATTCAACTGTTGATTTTGTTATCATCAACCAGTTCAATGATTTTAAACCCCTTTTTGCTATTGAATTAGACAGTGAATGGCATAGATTAAATAATCAAAAAGAACGTGATGAAATAAAAAATAAAATTTTCAAAGCAGCAGGTTTGCCGTTATATCGTATAGAGCATTTCAGTAAATACAAAACTGTTGAAGAATTCCAGCAGGTTGTTATGGATACAATTAAAAACCGCAGTTAACAATATGACAGCACCGCTAATCTATTTCTTTTCATTCAGCAACTTTTGCAGGAGTTCATTTTTTTCTCTTTCCGACTGCAACAATCTTTCATACAGCTTTTTATTTTCGGCTAATGCTTCTAACAATTTATCAATAGGATTAAAATTGTACGTTCCTAAAATGGAAGAATTATCATGATAAGTATTGGAGAAAATGTTTAAAGCTGTTTCCTGGTCGAAATTTTTAATTGCTTCAACAGGCACTTTCAACGCCTTAGCCACCTGTTCCAGAATATGGGGTTCGATTTCTTCTTTTTGCTCTAACAGAGATATTTTTTTCTGGTTCCAGTCATCCCCAAGCTCATAAGCTAATCCCTCCTGTTTTATCCCCAGCATTTCACGGAAACGCTTTACGTTCCGCCCCTGATGTATTGTCTTAGACATGTCTGCAGTTGTTGGCATAAAGCAAATATAGGAAACTAAAAGCGGGGATAAAATACCCGCCAAAATGAGGGTTTTCCCTTCTAAAGTACCATTTTAGGAATAGAATATCCCTGAACCTCCTAAGAACTTACAGACCATAAAGTTTAAATCTTATGGCTAAAAAGAAACAGGATGTGGGCAATTTACAGCTTCACAATGCCGCCGATTTCTATATTGTTCCTTTAGAAAATGACCATTACACTTTGACCGACGAAGCTCTAAAAAGGTGTGTAGATCCCCGAACGGTAAAAGCTCACGGCTGGTTCTATCCAACTTTAAAGTTTATATCTTTTAAAGAGGGTAAGCTCGAACTTTCAAACACAAGTAACAAGGTTTCCTACAAACTGTACATAGGTGTTGAAAAAGACAAACTGCACGTTAGCTGTAGCTGCGGTACTCAGGTTGACAAGCTGTGTCTGCATGCCTATAAAGCATTGGATAAACTTTTATCTTATAGCTCTACCAGTTATTTTGAAAAATACAGACCAAACGGATTAGCGGAAGTTGCGCTTGCCAATAAAAAATACTTTCAGCTTGAGTATGTGGGTAATGGCTTAGTTATTAAACCAAAAGAGGAACTCGGCACCGTCTATAATTTAAAAGAGAAAATAACTTCTGGCGAACTGGATGCAGTAATGGCTTTGCCCACAAAACCATCTTCACTAAACGATAAACCAAAGGACGTTTCCATTTGCTACATCATGATGGTTTCAAGAAGGAACAACTTCTTGCCTTTTTTAATTCCGTGCCTCGGAAGATTGAATAAAGCCGCAACTGCAATTAAGGGGTTCAATAAGTTTCTTAGCGGTGTAGAAAAGGAAAATGAGGCACTCCTGACGAACGAGCAAAGAGTGTTGAATAGGGTTTGTTTAGATATGTGGAGGCATGTTGAAAAACTTGGAGATATAGCCATCTATAAGAATATGTCAGAGGATGATAAACACAGGCTGTCTATATTGTTCGAACTATGGCTGAAAGCAATTCATTTATTGCAGAAACAGTACGTTTTTAAGCATCCATTTTTCTATACACGATACTTAAAAGGAAAACCCTCAAAATCATATATTGAAGACATTCGTATATGCCAGGAGATACCTTCTATCCAATTTCAACTCATTGATAAAGGTGCATTTTACCAGTTAGAAATGAAAGTGCTTTTAAATGGGAAGGTCCTTAAGAATTTTGAACCCATTGCTGCCTTTTTTATTCAACAAGAAGAAAACATTTATATGCTATCCTCCCAACGGGATGCGGCAATGTCGGAATGGATAAGGAAATCGGGTGAGCGAATAACAATTTTCAAACAGCACTTTACAGAATTTGAGAATAGCTTTCTAAAACTGCTTCGTAAGTATTACTCAGTTGAGATTGTTAAACCCCGATAAAGTCTGTAAGAGAAACAATACCTCCAAAGGCTAATTACCATAATAATTTAAACAAAAACCTCTCCTTAACCGCCATCACCTTATCCGCCAAGTAATTTATGTACAACCTTATGACAAGTGAGCTAATAAGTCAGCACAAGGAGGTAATCACTCTGATAACGGAAACTGTAAATGCTGAAAGAATATACTTACCGGCAGTACCATTAGAGAGCAACGAACAGAAAGCCTTTTTGCTGTTAACTCTACTGCCTTGAAGAATATAAGTCACTATTATATTTTAGTCCTGGTAAAGAAAAATGATAAATGTGGTTGCAATGCTATGCAGGATAAAATTAAAGGTCGTTGCCATTCGCTTGTTCCTGTTACTGCCATAGTTTTGGAAGCCGACCAGTTCCAAAACTGGCTTCAGGAAGGGCATCCTTTTGCTTACAACGTTTATAAGAGCGGAGAACGTCTTTATGACGGAGGAAATACAACATTTATAGAACCAAAAGCAATTGATGAACCGCAGTTGAACACGAAAAATGAGGCTTTACTCAATCAAGGTATCAATAAGGTTCAGGAGTTCGTTGCAGGAGCAGATTTATTTAGGATAAGAGAGCAAAATAAAATGGCTGCTTTTATGCTTCACCAGGCAGCAGAACAAGCTTTGATTACCCTTTTAAAGATAATGACAGGGCTTCATCTTAACACCCATAGTATTGACAGACTTTTTCGTTGTTGCTCATTAATTTCGGATAAGATTAGCTGCATATTTCCCCGAAACAATCATAAGAATGAACGCCTCTTCCAACTGATACAGAAAGCTTACATAGACACCCGGTATAAAGAAGATTATTGCATAAGTATTGATAACCTTTTAATACTCACTGATAGGGTAAGAGCATTAGAAATATTCGTGAAGGAGGTATGTAGTAACAGATTAAAAGAGGCTTGAGCATTTAAACTCGTTCAATAAGATTTTAAAAATGTTGATGAGTAAAATCAGAAACATAGATTTTATTTTATTGGTTGAAATATTACTTTTGCAAAAATATTCTTGAAGCGTTTTTGCTTTAAGTCCTGCACTGAAACTTAGGAACTTTCAAAGGTAACGGGACATAAGTGGAGAACGCTCATGCTACGGCGTGGGCGCACTTATTCGTTACCGGGTTTCCTAAGACCTCAGTGCGGTAAGCTGTTGCCTGCGCTTATTTTATAACAGGCAGAACAGGTCAGATGGTTTAACTCTTAAAATAATGATATGTCCGCCTCCAGCCATTACCCAGGATTTGACTATCCGGCAAATCAAATATTCAAATTTCTGGCAGCCTTAGATTTCTTTACCATCATGCTAAAGAATGGTGAAGTTGCACATTATAAAGCTTCCGATGAAAGTTCGTTTCGTCAATGGTTAACAGATAATAACATCCCGGATATTAGAAACTGAAGACGGATGGGTAATTAGTCAAAGTTCTTAGCGCTTTTACTTTGTTGTGCTTAATGAATTAAGCTTTTCACTTAATTCTGTAAGCCCGGCTTTTGTTAAACAATCGTCTGCAAAAGCATTCAATTCTTGAAAAGTTTCAGCCGGTATGTTCGCTAACAGATTTGCTGATTTATCATCGTCCTTTGCTGTCAAACCACGTTTAATAACGCTATTTAGCAGTAGTACATTTTTACGTGAGATTCTCATATCAATCTTCACTGTCTCATTCATTCCAGGGATACTCAATATGGTATCATACACTTTGGCTACATCGGTTGTTGTAAGCATAACTACACGTTTTTAATTATTCAATCTTCACTGCACAAATTTATCTTTTGATACCTAAAGTATCCTCATTAAAATATGGTGAGGATAGGTAGAACCCATGCTGCTTGTTTAACTTCGTATCTGTAGTAACTGAATAGTGAAAATGTAAATGTGTGGTTATGAATTTCAGTGGGCAAAGGCTTTCTATTGAAGAAGCCAGGCAGACGGATATGGTAGATTACCTGTCTAAATTAGGATATGAACCTGCAAAGGTCAGAGGAATTGATTACTGGTATTTATCTCCCTTGCGTGAGGAAAGAACACCCTCCTTTAAGATAAACCGAAAATTGAACCGGTGGTACGATCATGGACTTGGTAAAGGTGGCAATATTATTGACTTCGCGATCTTATATAACAATTGCACAGTCGGAGAATTTCTACATCAATTAAGCGGAAATCTTTCTTTTCAAAAGCCGTTAACTAAGCACCTGGATGAACAGGCTGATAGTAATCCTGAAAGCAAAATTAAAATCCTTCAGGAGAAGACAGTTTCTTCATTTTCTTTATTGAGGTATCTACACCAACGAAGGTTGCCTATTGACCTCGTTGAACGCCATTGCTGGGAAGTAAAATATGAATTGAACGGAAAAGAATATTTTGGGATTGGCTTTAAAAATAATTCAGGTGGATATGAAATTCGCAACCCATATTTCAAAGCAAGTAGCTCTCCAAAAGATATAACAACGTTTAACAACGGAGCCAAGGAAGCTACCGTTTTTGAAGGCTTTACAGACTTCCTTTCTTTCATGGCTATCCATAAAAATCAGCTTAAAATTTGGAGTGATTATGTGATTTTAAATTCAGTTTCCTTCTTTGAAAAAGCACGGTCTTTTATGGAAGAACATGAATGCATCAGGCTTTATTTGGACCGTGATGCTACCGGACAAAATTACAGTCGGTATGCACTGTCTTTAAGCAATAAATATAAAGATGAAAGCTGCTTATATCAGCATCATAATGACCTCAACGATTGGTTGGTGAATTTCGGTAAGGCTCAAAAGAAAAGCTTGGGATACAAGCTACGATAGTATTGCCTTTATCAGAGATAGAATACTGCCACTTGAACAAACAACTTTTAAAGATGCTTAAAACCCTATAAATGACTATGAAAAGTCTAAAAAACATACCGAAATCTGTGAGATTGCCTCTTTCCCGCAATCGGCCAGATGTACGGTTGTTAAACAACCGGATCTGGCCGCTGCCCCTCCGAAGTCGGGGGCGGTTGGTAAAAGACACATAAAATGTATGATTGTAAACGTGAAAATGATTAGTGATGGAAAAGCAAAAAATATTCAGAACCCGTATTATCGGGTTAAGGCTCACCTCGGAAGAGTATGAGCAAATTGAGAAAAGATGCAAGAACAGTACATCTGGAAAACTAAGTGAATATGTTCGCTGCGTACTATTTAGTAAGCCTGTAACTGTCTACCAGAGAAACCAATCCTTAGATGACTTTATGGCAGAGATGATGCAGCTAAGAACCGAGTTAAACGGAATTGGAAATAACTTCAACCAAGCGGTAAAAAAGCTGCATACCCTTGGGCAAATTTCTGAGTTTAGGAACTGGATTATTACCTATGAACTGGAGAAAAAAATCCTGCTCAACAAGGTGGATGAAATTAAAAATCGCATCAATAAAATAGCAGACGAATGGTTGCAGTAATTCATTCCAGCAGCAGCCTTCGCAACGCCTTAAACTATAATGAGCAGAAGGTAAAAGAGCAGGTGGCTACCTGCCTTGCTGCCGTACATTATCCCAAAGATTTGGAGCATTTAAACTTTTATCAGAAGCTGAGCAGGCTGCAAAATCAGGCTGCCTTAAATGTCAGAACAAAAGTAAACAGCGTCCATATTTCGCTCAATTTCGACCCTTCCGAAAAGCTTTCCGAAGAACGTTTAAAGGAAATTGCAGATACTTATTTACAGAAAATCGGCTTTGCAAAACAGCCCTATCTATTGTACCAGCACAATGATAGTGGACACCCGCACGTACACATTGTAACCACCAATATTAAAGCAGATGGCAAGCGGATAGAGCTGCATAATCTGGGAAAAAATCAATCTGAAAAAGCAAGAAGAGAAATTGAAATATCTTTTGGCTTAGTAAAGGCAGAAGATAGTAAACAGCAGCAGGCAAGGGAGCTTAAACCGGTCAATGTTCAGAAGGTGCAATATGGACGTAGTGAAACTAAAAGAGCTATCACCAACGTGCTTGATGCTGTGCTGAAGAACTACAAATATACCAGCCTGCCAGAACTAAATGCGGTGTTGCAGCAATACCATGTGATTGCAGACCAAGGCAATCAAAATTCAAGAGTGTATCAGAACAATGGATTGACTTACCGGATATTGGACGAGAATGGAGAAAAGGTAGGTGTTCCTATTAAAGCCAGCGATTTCTATAATAAACCTACCCTTAAATTTTTGGAAGAGAGATTCCCCCTCAATGAAACTGCCAGGCAATCACATAAAGCAAGGGTTAAAAACACCATTGATTTAGCATTTCTGAAACAGCCAAAACAGTCGTTACAAGCTTTGGTAAAGACCATCGAAAAAGAAGGCATCAACACAATTATAAGACAAAATGCAGACGGAATTATTTATGGTCTTACTTATGTTGACCATAAAACAAAATGCGTTTTTAACGGCAGTGTAATAGGCAAACAGTACAGCGCAAAAGGCATCTTAGAAAGATGTAATGAACTACAAGAAACACCTGTAAAAAAGATGGACTTTGTTAAACAACCTTCATCAAAAACATTAGTACCGGACGAACAAAATTCAGTACCCGCAACCTTGCAAAATAAGGATGGTATTGACCTTTTAGAAACCTTATTACAGCCAGAACATACATCTGGGTTTGTTCCTCATCAACTAACCAAAAAGGGAGGAAGGAAACGCAAGAAGCGTATATCCAAACGTCTTTAATCTTTAAATATTACAGCTATGCAAACAGGAGAAAACGAACAGGCGCTGAGTAAAATCCTGGACATGACCAGGCTAATCAGCATAGCCATTTTAGTATTACACTTTTACTATTACTGCTATACCGCTTTTGAACAGTGGCATCTTACAGTTACCGTTACCGACCGGCTATTGGGCAACATACATAACACCGGTTTGTTTAACAACTTCCATACTTCTAAGCTATTTGCTTTAGGCTTTTTAACCATTTCTCTCATGGGAGCCAGAGGTAGAAAGGATGAGAAATTGAACTATAAAACTGCCTTTGCTTACATCATCACAGGACTGCTGATTTATTTCTTGAGTTACCTGTCTTTGCTTTCTAAAATCGAGCTTACAACAGCAGCTATGGTTTACATAGGGATTACAGCTATCGGGTTTATGTTGGTATTATCGGGAGGTACTTTATTATCACGTGTAATACAACAAAAGTTAAACAGCAAAGACATTTTCAATAAAGAGAATGAAACATTTCCACAGGAAGAACGATTACTGGAAAATGAGTTTTCCATTAACCTTCCTGCACAGTATAATCTGAAAGGAAAGAGACGGAAAAGTTGGATAAATATCATCAACCCATTCAGGGCTTTAATGGTGCTTGGCTCTCCAGGAGCAGGTAAATCTTATTTCGTTATCCGTCATGTTATTACACAGCATATCAAAAAAGGTTTTACCATGTTCGTCTATGATTTTAAGTTTGATGACCTTTCCAAAATTGTGTACAATACATGGCTAAAGCATAGAAACAAATATCCTGTACAGCCAGAGTTTTATGTCATAAATTTTGATGATCTTACCCGAAGCCATCGCTGTAATCCTCTTGACCATGCAACCATGAGCGATATTACTGATGCAGCAGAATCCGCACGAACTATTTTGATGGGATTGAATAGAGAATGGATCAAGCGGCAGGGCGACTTCTTTGTTGAATCACCAATCAATTTTTTAACAGCTATCATCTGGTATTTACGAAAGTATAATGACGGTGAGTTTTGTACGTTACCTCATGTGATTGAACTCATGCAAGTGGATTATGATAGTTTGTTTACAGCACTTAGAACAGAAAAGGAAATAGATGTATTAATCAATCCTTTTGTGAACGCTTACCTTAATGACGTAATGGAACAATTGGAAGGACAAATAGCTGCCGCTAAAGTGGCAATGGCGAGGCTTTCTTCACCTCAATTATATTATGTATTATCGGGCAACGACTTTATGTTGGACATCAACAATCCGGATAGACCTAAGATTGTTTGCATGGGGAATAACCCGCAGAAGATACAGATTTATGGAGCAGTTTTATCCCTCTATGTAACCCGGTTAGTCAAGCTGGTGAACAAAAAAGGAAAACAGAAAAGTAGCCTTGTCTTTGACGAGTTTCCAACTATTTATCTCAATAATATGGACAGCCTTATTGCGACCGCACGGAGCAATAAGGTAGCTACCTGTTTAGGCGTTCAGGATTTTAGCCAGCTTCGCAAAGACTATGGTAAAGAACAGGCAGATGTCATTATGAATATCACCGGAAATATCGTTAGCGGACAGGTTACGGGCGATACTGCAAAACAACTTAGTGAGCGGTTTGGAAAGATTATGCAGGATCGCGAAAGCCTATCCATAAACCGCTCAGATACTTCAATTAGTCGTTCCAAACAATTGGAATCAGCAGTACCGCCTTCAAAAATTTCAGCCCTTTCTTCGGGTGAATTTGTGGGTATGGTAGCTGATGATCCCGACAATAAAATTGAACTTAAAACCTTTCATTGCGAGATATTAAATGACCATGATGCACTAAAGCAGGAACAGGAAGATTATAAGGAAATCCCTGTTATCCGCAAGCTGGATAATGCTATGGTACAGCGGAACTACCTGCAAATAAAACAAGATATTCAGGATATAATTCAATCGGAAATGGAACGGGTATTAAGTGACCCGGGATTGAGCCATTTGGTTATAAAAAAGAATACATAACCACTCTAAAACAGTTTCTGTTTAAAGCATATGTAGAATCCTTTGCGTTCAATCTTAGAAGTGGTATATTTGACGATATTGTCCAAACAAATCGGTCAAATGGAGTCTTTTGGCAGTTACATTAAACGGTTACGAGAGGAAAAGCAATTACCTCTTAGAAAGGTGGCAGCACATCTTGATATTGACACTTCAACTCTAAGCAAGGTAGAACGCGGCGACAGACCTATTTCTATTCAATATCTAAAACCCCTTAGCCAAATTTTTGAGGTCGGACTAAAGAATATTCAAGTAGAGTTTATAGCTGACGCGATTGGTCAAAACTTTGGACAATTAGAATTTATTCAAGAAGGGTTAAGAGAAGCACAGCATAGACTTAAAAAAGAGAAAAAATAAAATGTCATCAAGCGATGTTCATAACACAGCCCAAAATATTTATCAGCAGTACTATTGTGGATTTACCCAATGAGCGGAAAGCTGCATTAAAAGCTGTGGAAAAGGCAGGTGGTTTCCCGGTGATGTCAGAGTTTACTATCGAAGCCCAAAGCACCGATTCCCTCACGGCATGTTTGGATAAGGTTAAAGGTTCATACCTTTATGTACTTATTTTAGGGGGAAGGTATGGTTGGCAACCCGAAGGAAAAGAATCCATTACAGAGTTGGAATACCAGGCAGCATTAACCAGTAAATTGCCAGTATTGGTTTTTAATACCACTTATCCAAAAGACACTTTGCAGAAAGAATTTGAGGGAAAAGTAGAACCTTCCTGGTTTAGAAAAACTGTTCATGATGCTTTTGAACTGCAGGATGAAATGGAGAAATCTCTGAAAGCTGAAATTGAGAAAAAGCAAAATGAATTTTTTAATAATACTGAGCCTGTCTATTCTAATTTGGTCAAAATTGGTTTTTCTGAACACGTCTATATTGCAGACCTTGATGTTGACAAGAAAGAAATTAGTAAATACAATAAAGAACGGGGGGTCTATATTAAAAAGCCAACCTTAAAAGATTATGCTGTATCTGCATTGTATATGAAAGATATTTCATTTCCACATGATTGGATAACCTGGAATAAGAAAATACTCACCTTTCATAATTTACAAGACCCAACTCTGCCCTTAACAAAAATCATAGACATGGGTACGGCTGAAAGACTCGCTTGTGACGAGTTTTATAGCACATCCCAAGATGATATGTCAACCTTTAAATATCTCTTGAAGAAATGCCTGGAAGCGAAGCTTCATAAGTTAAGAATTAAGTGGATAAAAGATGAAAAAATGTTTGCTTTTATACCTACTCAAAAAGATGAAAAAGAACGCTGGTTGTCCCGGTCAATAGAATGGATGAAAACAAGTAAAAAGGCAACCCGGAAAGTAGTAGATATAAAGAGAAATCTGAAGAATAAGGAAGAAGTATTCAATATGCGTTGTCTTGCATTCAGGACACATTTTGAAGTATTTGATAAAGATTGGTATTTATCTATAAAACCTGAATGGGTGTTTTTATGGAGTGATTTTAGAGTATCTGCCATAGCATTTAAGAATATACAGTGGCTGAAGAAGACTGAAAGGAATATGCACGTATTCAACCACTTCAATTTTATTCTTAGATACCTCCAACCACCGCCTTCCGCTTCTATGTTTGATGAGTATAGAAATTATCCATTTTTAAATATTGGACAAATAGAGAAGTTTGATTTTGCACCGATTGTGCCGGATAACGTTTGGGTAAATCTGGAAGAGCAAGGAACTGAAAAAAAATTAATTGACGAAAACGGAAATGTTGACCTTTTTGGATTATGAAAGCTGAATATCTACAAGAACCGTTTTTATTTTTCGGAAAAGGCAAAAGCATCTGCCCCAGAGAAGGTATTGCCGGATTAAATGTATATGATACAGTTCAAGAAGCAAGGAAAAACCAATTACTAATTGGCATAATCGGTATAGAAGCTGATGTAGAAAATTTGAAAGGATGGTTGAAACGATTTGAAAGTTTTATCCCTGCTAATCCTAAAGGCAAACAAAAAGGACTTTTTAAGTCGTTCCCTGGATTTAATCTTGACCAGGGATTTTGTGCTCAATTCATTTATGGGTCAAACTTTGAAAGAATACTATCTCCAAATGATATAAAGAAGATATTAAGTGAAAAAAACCATGAACAACAAATCAATAATGCTGTTGATCTTTTCAATGAAAATATAAAGTTCTTGTCTGACATTAAAAATTGCGATGTGGTGGTATGTATTATCCCCAAATCGTTTGAGGGGAAAATCGTAAAAGAAAATAAAGACGAAGAGCCTGTAGAGACTACGGCAGAAGATACAGAACAGCCGGAATTAGAATTAAACTTCAGAAGGGCATTAAAGGCAAAAGCGATGCAGTGCAATACGCCTATACAATTGATAAGGGAATATGTGCTTCATGATAATAATAAATCGCAGGATGCAGCCACTAAAGCCTGGAACTTTTGTACCGCTTTATATTACAAAGGGCTGCAAACTATTCCCTGGAAATTAGAAGTAGATGAAAACCGTCCTAAAGTTTGCTATATAGGTATTGGTTTTTACAGAAGCAGAGATAAGAAAACAATACAGACAAGCTTAGCACAGATTTTTAATGAAAACGGGAAAGGTGTAATTCTTAGGGGAACTCCGGTGATGGAAGACAAAGATGACAGGAAACCTCACCTCACCTATGATCAATCAAATACTCTACTAAAAGATGCTTTAACAAAGTACAAATTTGCCACAGGTACAATGCCGGGTAGGCTTGTGCTTCATAAAACATCTAAATATTATGATGATGAATTGGACGGCTTTGAACAAGCGATGTCTGAGTTGGGAATTACAGAATATGATATTGTAACAGTGATGGAGACAGACCTGCGATTTTTTAGAAATAATTTATATCCACCAGTAAGAGGGTCTTTATTTTCATTGACAGATACGAGGCATATACTTTATACAAGAGGTTCGGTGCATCAATATCAAACATATCCAGGTATGTATATACCGGCTCCACTTGAGATAAGAATTGTAAGTGCTGTATCATCTGTAAAAACTGTATGTAGAGAAATTCTTGGGCTAACAAAAATGAACTGGAATAATACACAGTTTGATAATAAGTACCCCATCACAATTGGGTGTGCAAGAAAAGTTGGGGAGATAATGAAATATTTAGGGGAGAAGGATACACCTAAAGAGTCCTACGCCTTCTATATGTAAACCTAATATTTAGATGCCGGAGCAACAAAATATAGAGTATAAACAATCCTGGAGAGATGAATACCTTAAATGGATTTGTGGCTTTGCGAATGCGCAAGGAGGCAAAATATTTATCGGTATAGATGACAAGGGAGTTATTACCGGAGTAGAAGACTATAGTAAGTTAATGGATGATATTCCTAACAAAGCTGTCAATCATTTAGGGTTGGTTGTTGATGTGAATTTGCATGATAAATCGGGTAAGCACTATATTGAAATTGATGTACCGGTTAGCAGTGTGCCGGTTTCCTATCATGGTGCTTATCACTATCGTAGCGGTAGTACCAAACAGGAATTAAAGGGAGCACCTTTGCATAATTTTTTGCTAAGCAAGATTGGATTGTCGTGGGAGCGGCAACCAGTAGCGGGAACGACATTAGATGATATTGATGAAGAAATAATAAAGTCCTTTGTGCAAAAGGCATCAGCAAAACAGCGCATCCCTACAAACGCAGATAATACAGATACGTTAACATTTCTAAAGAACCTTGACCTGATAAATGAAAAAGGTGAGCTGCTAATGGCTGCCCTGCTTTTATTTGGCAAACGTCCTAAGAAGTATGCTCCTGCAGCTTACTTTAAGATTGGTCGTTTTGGGAAATCACACAGCGATTTAAAATTCCAGGATGTTGTTGAGGGCAGTATTTTGGATATGGCAGACCAGGTTATGGAAATACTAACTGCTAAATATTTAGTCCGCCCTATTTCTTATAAAGGGTTACAACGGATTGAAGGGCTGGAATATCCTGAACCGGCATTGCGGGAAGCAATTTTAAACGCAATCATTCATAAAGATTATTCAGGTACTACCATCTTTTTAAGTGTCTATGATGACCGGTTTATGATTTGGAATCCGGGCGAATTACCTGGCTCTCTTACAGTGGACCTTCTTAAAGAAAAACATAGCTCTCAACCACGAAACAGGTTGATTGCTGACGTGTTTTTTATGGCTGGTTATATAGAGTCGTGGGGACGTGGAATAGACATCATGATGAACGGATGTAAAGAATATGGACTACCCGAACCCATAATTGCTGAAGAACAGGGAGGCATTTCTGTTACCTTCTTAAAAGATATTTATACAGAAGAATATTTAAAGTCGTTCAACTTGAATGAACGGCAGACAAGAGCAGTATTGTATATAAAAGAAAATGGAGAAATAACTAATGCCATATACCAATCCATTAATAAGATCAGCAAGGCAGTAGCAACTACGGATTTATCAGATTTAGTAAACCAGAAACTGATACAAAAAGTTGGTACAACCGGAAAAGGTACAAAATACAGGCTTCCGTCAAAGGGCTTGTAAAGGGCTTAAACGGCTTGCAAACGGCTTCTGAACGGCTGAAACAGGAATTAGGTGACTAAAAATCAGTACAATAAAACAAGTCCTTTAAGCAAAGCGTACAAGAAAATTATGCAACATCCATCACAATTGCTATCTGAAGATGATATTCGTTTAATCAGGTCTTATAGTCTTTCAGCCGAAGAGCAAGGAGCGCTTACCCCTGCACAGTTGCAATTAATATACGACCATAAGTGGTTTAAGGTGATGGTGCCGGAATATGTAGGTGGTCGGGAACTATCGTTACCAGAGGCAATGCGTTTACTGGAAGCGGCAGCTTGGGCAGATGGCAGCTTTGGTTGGGCGCTTAATCTGGGAGCAGGTGCTAATATGTTTGCTGCTTTTTTGCCTGCTGAGATAGCAAAGAAAATGTTCAGTCATTCTGAAATTTATATTGCAGGCAGTGGTGCTCTATCGGGGAAAGCGGAAAAAATTGATGGCGGATATATTGTAGATGGCACTTGGAAATATGCAAGCGGAGCATCACATTCCAGCTTTTTTTCAGTCAGTTGCATCATTACCCAAAATGGCGAGCCGACAAAAGATAAGAAAGGAGGATTTGAAACAAGATCATTTATTATCCCAAAACATCAGGTAATCATATCGAGACTATGGAATAGTTATGGACTAAAAGCAACTGCAAGCCATGATTTTAAAGTAGAAGATGTACTTGTACCTGATGATCTTTCTTTTAGCCTGGCAGAGCCATCAATGTTTGCGGATGGTCCTTTGTATAAATTCCCTTTTGTGCAATTGGCAGAAGCATTATTAGCAGTAACAATGAGCGGAATGGCCTGTCATTTTATTGATTTGTTCGAGGTGCTGGTGAAAGAAAAATTACAATCTGACCCAAACAGGAAAAAAGATTATCCTTTAGCAGAGAAAGCAATCAGTAATTCTAATGTCGCCTTAACCAATGCCCGCACGGGACTTTATAGAAGTGTAGAGGAATCATGGCTGTGGTATGAAAAAGGAGAAACCCCTTCTGATGCTGAGCTTAATCAAATAACAATAACTGCAAAGCAGTGTGCTTTCATTGCCCGGACAGAAGTAGAAAACCTTTATCCCTGGGCAGGGATGGATGCTATTATACCTGAAACTGATCTTAATCGGGTTTGGCGGGATATTCATACCGCTTCGCAGCATATCTTACTGTCCTCTTCTCTCTAATAGGAAGCTAATTTATTCTTGTTAAGCACTTTATACGTTAACTTCATTGGGATTTGCACACATCTTCAGTCGCACCGTGAGGGCAGGGATTATGCTCTTTGGGATGACAAACTCGCTAAACGCTTCAAATCCATCAAAAAAAGGTTCGAGATTTGTACCGTACAGCCCGCAGAAGTATGAAGTAAGTCGCTGTAAATCAGCGACTTTTTACTTCTAGTCGAAGTTTTAGTCGAACTGCCTTCATTTATAACCTGTTTTCTCATCCTACTTTACAAAGAGCAACATATACCTTACAAATTTACGCCTTTATTCAATTCTTAAGGAGTACATAAACAAAAAAAGCAGTAAGAAAACTGCTTTTAAAATTTATGCGGATAATAATTGTTGGATGTCATTCCAAAGGAAATAAACACTCCTTCGGATTCTATATGGTTTAAGCTTTCCATGTTTAATCCAATCGTATATAGTAGGCCTGGATACTTGGAAAAAAGTACAAACCTCTGTAATCTTTAGCAAAGGCTTATAAGTTAATCCCTTCGTTTCATATATAGCAACTGCTGGTTTTTCTTTTATGCTCTTAGCAATTTCTTCTCTTATTATTGTCCGCATATGGTCCCAGAACTCATCTGGCTCATATGGGAACAACATAGGTGTTGTGACGTTACTCATACTCGCTTGTTTTCAATCGCACTGCATTACTGCATTCTTCGGGTAAGACGAAGATTTTACTTCCCTTACTTCTTTTATAAGAAGGTTCATACCTGATGTATCCGTAACTGCTTAAATCCTTTATGATCTTATGATAAGTTGTGCTTGCCGAGATTTTTGCAATCTTCATTATCTCATAACTAAATACCTGAACAGGATTTTCAAAATGATGTTTACTCCAGTACTGTAGTAAAGCTGCATATATGCCAATATGGGTTATACTGATACGGGGATCATTTTCAATGGCTAAAAAGAAATCTGATAAAGGTTTTAAAAAATCCATAATCACTTCATTTACTTATTAAATGGATAAGCCTTTTTTCTTTTCCTCTTTCAATTCCTGCCGCATATCATTTTTTTTCGCAAGTTGAGCAGGTTCCGCAGTTTTATTACCAAGGGCTGATGCTACACTTATTTTCTTTAAATGTTCATCATAAATATTAATGGACTTGAATTGGGGATTGGCTTCAATAAAAAACGTCTGTTCTTTACCATCTTTTAGAAAACTCACTGAATGGCGGCTGCCACTTTTTAAAGCACTTTCTAACTTTTCTGCATCTATACCATTACTTAATTCCTTAAGTGGCAACTGTTGTAATACACTCTTTAAATCGTAACCGTAACTTGTATTAAACTCCTTAATCCTGTAATTACCAACCGGGTCTTTATCATTAAAATCCAATTGCATCCAGCCAGCTTGTTTATTTCCGGTTGCCTCCTGATATTCTGTTTGTACAGATCTTCCGGCTAATAAATTATAGGCTTGAGTGGCTGTAATGGTGTTACCTGGTTCTATATTAAATTTTTGCAACCTGCTTTCCTCTGGCTTATCATCATTTTTCAGTATTGCTTTATAATTTTCAAATTGATATTGTCCATTTTGATTTTTAGAAAACGACAACGAGAAATTCAACTGCTCTTTCTCATTAACATAATAAGAAACCGGAATGGAAAACTCTTGCCTCTCCTGTTTAATATATTGTTCCAATTTGTTAGAAATATTGCCAAAACCGGTTTTAACTAAAACTTCTTTTAAAACCTGTTCATTACCGGCAGATTGTTTTTTTATTTGTTTAACATCATATTGTTGCTTGGCAGTTATTAGAATGCGGCGTAATAGCCTGAGTATAAGATTTGGATAAAGATGTTTTGCTATCTCGTTTCTTTCCTGTTTCAGGATACGTAACGCCATTCTTTCTTCCTGATTAACTGTACCTTTATACTTTGTCGTCACTCGGTCCAAATAATTCAGTTTTTCCTTTAAGAAAGCCTTATTAGTAGCCAAGTTGAAGGGAAAAAGTTTTGTAAACCGTTCTTCTTTCAAACGCCATTGGTTCAGATCATTTTCTACACGATTAACAAGCTGATTAGTATTCATAACATTCTATTTATGGATAAATAATCCCATTCTTTAAAAAGAAAAATTATTATTTAGACTGCTTTTGCTTCTTTCTTCTTTTGTTCGATGCCTTTGGCATTTCAAGACTATCATCCGCATCACCTTGCTTCTGGTTTTCGTTTTTAAATGTTTGCTTTGAACCGTTATGTTCTCCCTGACCTTGTTTTTCATTTTGCCCTTGTTTACTGTTAAGGCGTTGCATATTACCATCATAAACATTGATGGTTTTAAATTGCGGATTAGCTTCAATAAAATGCTTTCGCTCATTACTGTTTAGCACAAATGTTACAGATTGACGGTTACCTTTCTGCAGGGACTCTACAAGTCTGGTTTTATCCTGTTGGTTGGTTAACTCCTTAATGAGATGTTTCTCTAAAGCAGTCATCAAGTCGTAGCCGTAATTCTGATGATACTGCTTTAATTTATAATTACCGTTATTATCTGTTTGCTTAAAGTCCATTTGCATCCAGGCATTGTAAACTTGTCCTTCTTTATTGATCAGGTCTTTATTGATAGACCTTCCATTCATAAGGTTATAAGCTTCTTTAAGTGTGATACTGCCTTCCTTGTTGATATAAAAGGTTTGCTCCATTTTATCTTTCGACTGCTCAGGGATTAAGGACACTTGGTACCGGTTGAAGAAATACATATCCGTCTTTTCAGATTTTTTAAAATGCAGTGAAGCTGTCAAACCATCATTCCCAAACTTTGTATTATGGATAATTTGAAATTCAGGGGTTTGCTTCTGCATTTTCTCTTTCAATTCATTTTCCATCCCTTCGCCAAAGCCGGTAAATTTCACCTGGTCTTTCAGGTAATCAAAATTCTTCTGATTCATAAAATTTGTTTTTTGAGTAAATGATTTTGTTACGTTCCTTATTGTTTCTGAAACCTTTTGTAATAGATCTTTGCCATTTATAACCCGGTACTTATCATAATCACTGATATTGTTCCTTGCAAAATCATTTGCTTCATCTTTATCTTTAAAGAAATACACATCGCACTTCTCTAATAAATAGGGAACCGTGTTGTAAGCTATCCAATGGTAACCTCGAAGAAGTTCCAAATTTATTTGAGGTAAAAGTGTATCTGATATTGCATGCCCATTAATGATCTGCTCTTTGAGGTATTTGAAAATTCTCTCGTCCATATCTAAGTTTTAATTCCCAAAAGGACTTCCTATTCAGAAACTAGAGGGTTTCTAACCGCATTGCAACTTTCCATAAAATACAAGCATTTAGATCTCCAAAGTGCACAAGGTCACTGAAGCAACTTCGCCCGAACGATGGTTTTATTGTAAACCTGAATTTTCAAGTGCCTGCCACCACTTTTTTCCATGACTTCAATTGCGAAATATTTTTTATCAGGTATAGTGAACTTAGGATTTGTAAATAAATAAAGGTTACTTATTTATTAATTTCTTGATGTATTTTTGAGTAATCAATTACTCACAAATGCTTGAAGATAAAATTGAAAAAGTATTATCCATTTTAAATGAACGTCAG